>LSQX01281691.1_pt1 | contig 18227 bp, 17 predicted proteins | sample 654561 | NCBI WGS metagenome assembly LSQX01 (sample SAMN04489861, study PRJNA283612) | anaerobic digester metagenome | isolation source: 4 biogas reactors fed with cattle manure at either 37C or 55C with and... | place: Denmark: Kongens Lyngby | collected 2014
TAAGTCCGGAATTGCCCGAGAACAGAACCTTACAGTCTTTGCAGGCTACATGGATGTCCAGAATGCAGGATAACTGCCTATTTGTTTCCGCAGCACAACGAATTAATATAGAACGTCTTAAGCAAATGCTCTACGACAAAGTGAAAGAAATTCACATTACCCGTTTCCCATACAACGATTTCTTATATCCTCTGTACGATGTCTCCCAGGAAGACAGTGCAACTTAAATTCATTCCGTCATGACTACACCTTATCGCAAACTAAATCCATCTGAAATTGAGCAACTCAGTTTTCAGGCTTGCACCGCCGATGATTGGGACAAGATTTTGGTACATGAAGATTTTTCGGCCGAAGCCATACGCAGCGTGCATTTCTCGGGCGATATTAAACTGGGCAAATTCGAAGCCTGTCATAACCTGCCCGGCAACGTAAAAAAGAAATCCGGTATTCGCCGGGCTCACTTACACAATTGTGAAGTGGGTAATAATGTACTCATCGAAAACATCGGAGAATACATTGCCAATTACATCATCGAAGACAACTGTTGTATAGAACAGCTTACCTTCATGATCTGCGATGCCGAGAATTCTTTTGGCAACGGAGTAGAAATCGAAGTACTGGACGAAACAGGCGGCCGTTTGTCACATATGTACAGCGGCATTTCAGCTCACACCGCCTATTTAATGGCCATGTATCCCGGACGCAGCGATCTGCAGGTACAACTCAAAAAGCTGGTTGACCAAAAAACAAAGCAGGAGCTTTCGTCCATGGGCAGAGTTGGACGTTCTTCCTATCTGATCAATGCCGGTATGATACTAAATGTAAACATGGGCCCTTTTACCAAAGTCAGAGGCTCTTCTTTTTTATACAACGGAAGCATTAACAGTACAGAAGAAGCTCCAATACAGGTTGGGGCCGAAGTCAACGCCCAAAGTTTTATACTTTCACCGGGCTCGGAAATCAAGGATGGAGTGCATTTAGTTCGTTGTTTTGTAGGCGAAGCCTCCATTCTGGGACATGGTTTCACCGGGCACGATTCCTTTTTCTTTGCCAATTGCCGTATGGAAAACGGAGAAGCCTGTGCCAGTTTTGCCGGCCCTTTCAGTACTTCTATGCACAAATCCACACTTATGATTGGCGGTTTGTTTTCTTTTTGCAACTTCGGTTCAGGATCCAACCAGAGCAACCACTTGTACAAACTAGGCCCCATGCACAGTGGTGTGTTGGAAAGAGGCACCAAAACAGGCAGTGATTCCTATATACTGTGGCCTGCCAAAATCGGTTCTTTCTCGCTGGTCAAAGGGCGTCATATAAATAATCCCGACACGACGGCTTTCCCTTTTTCATACCTGATCGAAAACAGAGGTATGAGTTACCTGGTGCCGGCTGCTTCTTTGCCCAGTATCGGCTTGATGCGTGACGTGAACAAATGGCCTGACCGCGATGCCCGTAAATCGTCCAAAAAACAAGACAAGATTATTTTTCATTTTCTCAATCCCAATACCATTGAGGAAATACGCAAAGCTATTAAAATCGGCAATGACCTTCGCCTGCACGCTTCTCTGGGATATAATCCCGAAGACGCAGCCATGCAGGGTGTGGTAAGCGAACTCAGGCATGCCGCTCCGGATGATCCTATACTTGAATACCGCTATCGGGGCATGCGAATTCGTCGTTCCTCACTCGAAAAAGGATCCGGTTTGTACAAACTAGCCTTGCAGATTTATCTGGGCGATGTCGTTTTCAGGCAGATTGAAGCCTTTAAACAGGCAACGGACAAAGAAGATAAAAAGATTATCTGGAAAGATTTTATCAAAACCAAAGTGTTTGACAAGGAAATCCCTTACAATCAGGAAAAATGGCTGGATATCTCTGGCCTGATAATTCCGGAAGCAGCAGTAGAGTACCTGATTGGTTGCATTGAAAGAGGCAAAATTACCACTGTGGATGAACTCGAAGATCGTTGGGAAGAGTTGTATCAAACTTATCAGGTAAGGGAGTGGGCGTATGCGTATCCTCTGATTGCCGAACTGAGAAACATTGCCCTGCGCGATATTAAACCTTCGACCTTGCTTACTGTACTTGAAGAATGGCAGGAAGCCTCACTTACGCTGAACAATCAGGCCCTGCTCGACGCCGAGCTTGAATTGTCCATGAAGCGCTCTTTTGCTCCCGAAGAAGGCGAAGTTCCCAATTCCTTTGTGGAAAAATTACGTAAATACATTAGTGAAATACCCCACAAAGCCGATACAGCAAAGCAGTTTATTAAAGACAACATCATACTGAACAATCTCCATTAATTCAACTATAAATCCCGTTTTTTATTTTTCTCATGCCAGTACCCGAGTTTAAGTATCAAAAACCTTTTCCCCTGGGAAAAGACAAGACTGAATATTATTTATTAAGTAAAGATTATGTTTCAAGTTCTCTGTTCGAAGGCAGAGAAATCCTTAAGATTCAACCCGAGGCACTGCGATTGTTGGCAAGAACTGCCATGCGCGACTGTTCCTTTTTGCTCAGACCCGCCCATCAGGCACAGGTGGCTGCCATACTGGACGATCCTCAGGCCAGCGAAAACGACAAATACGTTGCCCTTACCATGCTGAGAAATGCCGAAGTTTCAGCCAAAGGCGTTTTACCCTTTTGTCAGGACACCGGTACCGCCACCGTGCTTGCCAAAAAAGGCCAGGAAGTCTGGACAGGCGGGGGAGACGAAGAAGCTCTTTCACATGGTGTTTACGATACTTATACCCGCGAAAACCTGCGTTATTCTCAAACCATAGCACTGGATATGTACAACGAAAAGAATTCGGGTTGCAATTTGCCGGCTCAAATAGACATACAGTCGGTCGAAGGCAACGAATATAACTTTTTGTTTATAGCCAAAGGAGGAGGATCGCAAAACAAGACTTATTTGTATCAGGAAACCAAAGCTCTGCTGAATCCCAAAACGCTCGAAGCTTTTTTGATCGAAAAGATGCAAAGCCTTGGTACTGCCGCTTGTCCTCCTTATCATATTGCCTTTGTCATTGGAGGCACTTCGGCTGATATGACGCTCAAAACCGTCAAGCTGGCCTCTACCCATTACTACGATTCCCTGCCTCTGGAAGGTAACGATTACGGTCAGGCTTTTCGTGATGTACAACTGGAAGAAAAAATGCTCAAGGCGGCCCGGGAATTAGGTTTAGGAGCTCAGTTTGGAGGAAAATATTTTGCTCACGACATTCGCATCATCCGTCTGCCCCGTCACGGTGCTTCCTGTCCTGTAGGCCTTGCCGTATCCTGTTCGGCCGACCGCAACATCAAAGCCAAGATCAACAAAGAAGGCATTTGGCTGGAAAAACTCGAAGACAATCCCGGCAGGTATATTCCCGAGGCTTTGCGTCAGGCAGGCGAAGGCGATGCGGTAAAGATAGACCTGAACCGCCCCATGAAAGAAATACTGGCCGACCTGAGCCAATACCCGGTTGCCACCCGTTTGTCGCTAAACGGAACCATCATCGTTGGCAGGGACATTGCCCATGCCAAACTCAAAGAACGTCTCGATGCCGGAGAAGGCTTACCCCAATACATCAAAGATCACCCTATCTATTATGCCGGTCCCGCCAAACAACCCCAGAGTCTGCCTTCGGGCTCTTTCGGACCGACAACAGCCGGACGCATGGACTCTTACGTGGATTTATTCCAACAACAGGGAGGCAGCATGATCATGATAGCCAAAGGCAATCGCAGCCAGCAGGTTACCGATGCCTGTCATAAATACGGCGGCTTTTATCTGGGCAGTATCGGAGGCCCGGCTGCCATTCTGGCCGAGCAAAACATCAAATCGGTGGAATGCCTGGAATACCCCGAATTGGGTATGGAAGCCATCTGGAAAATCGAAGTGGAAGATTTTCCTGCTTTTATTTTGGTCGACGACAAAGGCAATGATTTTTTTAAGCAAATCAAGCCGGTTTGTTTGACTTGCTGAAGATTATTCTCTGTATTTCCCTTCTCCTGAATCTTCCAGGATGCTCAGGTAACTTTGATATCGCGATTGGCTGATACGATGTTCTTCAATAGCTTTTAAAACCGCGCAACCTGGTTCATGCCGGTGTGTGCAGTTGCTGTAATAGCAACTGGCCGATGTGCGAAAGATCTCCGGAAAGAAATGGCCCACTTCGGTGACATGCATGTCCACTGTGTTAAATCCTTTAATGCCTGGTGTATCAATGATATAAGTATTGTCTTCGATTTCAAACATCTCGGAATAGGAGGTGGTATGTTTGCCCTTGTTGTGGTAATCTGAGATCAGGCCAACCTTGGCCCGGATGGCAGGGTTTAGTCTGTTTACCAAAGAAGATTTGCCGACGCCGGAATTACCGGCCAGGAGGCTGATTTTTCCCCTTATCAATTGGCTGACCTCCTCCAGGCCTTCGCCCTTAAAGATTGATAATTTCAGGCAGGGATAGGGGATGGACTCGTAAAGCCTGATCAAGGCATCCAGGTATTCGTAATCCTCGCTGTCATAGAGATCTGTTTTATTAAAAAGCAGGCAGCAGGGTATGCGATAAGCTTCGGCTGTAGCCAAAAAGCGATCTATAAAGATGGTATGAGTTTGCGGCTGAGTGATGCTGACCATCAACAGGGCCAGGTCAACATTGGCCGCCAGAATATGTAGTTGTTTGGATAGATTGGTTGGTTTGCGTACAATGCAATTACTACGTTCCAGTACCTCGGTAATAAAGTAAGTCTGATTGTCGGAGGTTTTTTCAATCAGCACCCTGTCACCAATGGCTACAGGATTGGTGGTACGCAGGCCTTTGATTCTGAAATTTCCCTTAACCATGCATTCATGCAGGTTTCCGGCGGGAGTTTTAACCAAAAAGATATTGCCGGCGTTTTTGATGACCAATCCTTCCATCAGCAAGCTTAAACAGTCATGATTTCTTTCTCTTTGATGGCCACCATTTCATCAATGGATTTGATGAATTTGTCGTGTGTCTTCTGGATTTCTGCTTCGGCATCCTTGCCTAAATCTTCCGACAGGCCATCTTTGACCAATTTCTTAATGGCATCTATCGAGTCGCGGCGAGTATTGCGAATGCTGATCTTGGCCTCTTCGCCTTCGTGTTTTACCTGTTTGGTGAGCTGACGGCGCCTTTCTTCGGTGAGCGGAGGCACAGCCAGACGGATGATTTCACCGTTGTTCACCGGGGTAATGCCTACATCAGAAGCCATGATAGCCTTTTCGATTTCTTTGATCATGTTTTTTTCCCAAGGCTGTATGGCAATGGTCTTGGGATCGGGAGTACTCAGGTTGGACACTTTGTCCAGACTCATCTGTGTGCCGTAATAATCGACGCGGATACCATCCAGGAGACGGACACTGGCTTTGCCGGCACGAATCCGGGAAAGGGTCTTTTCTAAAAAGTCAATGGTTTGAGCCATATTCTCATCGGCCATACTCAGGTAAAGTTCCAATTCTTCGTTCATAGCTGTAGGTCTTAAGGTATTGTCAGAAATTAATTGTGAACCAGGGTACCGATGTTTTCTCCTTTCAGAACTTTCACAAGATTGCCTTTTTTATCCATGTTAAATACCACGACGGGCAAATTGTTTTCCCGGCAAAGAGTAGTAGCCGTCAGGTCCATTATTTTAAGATTCTTATCGTAGATCTCTTCAAAGCTGATATCATCGTATTTAACTGCCTGGGGATCTTTTTCGGGATCGGCTGTATAAACTCCATCCACGCGGGTTCCCTTGAGCATCAGGTCAGCCTTGATTTCAACTGCTCGTAGCGATGAGGCGGTGTCGGTTGTGAAAAAAGGACAGCCGGTGCCGCCTGAAAAGACCACTACCTCGCCTTTTTCGAGATAGGCAAGGGCTTTGTTCGTGCTGTAGTGTTCAGCTATCGGCTCCATATTGATGGCGGTAAGTACCTGGTTAGATACGCCCAGTTGATTCAAAGCAGAGCTCAAAGCCAGGCTGTTGATCACAGTGGCCAGCATACCCATCTGGTCGCCTTTGACCCGGTCAAATCCGTTCAAAGAGCCGCTCAGCCCTCTGAATATATTTCCTCCGCCTATTACGATGCCCACCTGAATACCCATAGCCTGCAGTTCTTTTATCTGTTCGGCATAGTCGTTGAGGCGGTCGGAGTCAATCCCGTACTTGCTTTTGCCCATCAGTGACTCTCCACTGAGTTTCAACAGAATCCTTTTATATTTCATTTTATTACTTACTGGAGGCGCAAAAATACATTTTTTTTTGCGCTATATCAAATACTCTATTTCTTTAAATGCAAAGACTCTGACCCGCCCTTCTTTGCTTTCGAGTTCAAGCTGTCCGCCCGGCAAGACCCGAAGTATTCTGGCTGAGAACTGCCGGTTTCCTTCTCTAAAGTTGTGAAAACCTTCTCTGCGATAGAGATGTCGGTGATAAACCGCTGCGGTTTCAGTTTGTCCTTCTTCCGTCAAGGTCCTGGCGTAAGCTTCACCCAGGCGGTTGTGCAGCGCAAGTGTCAGAGATTGTAAGTTGTAAGTCCGGCCGCTCAATTGAAAGATAGAAACAGGATTGGGTATGCTTGCATTAAATCGCTCCTGGTTTACGTTTAAACCAATACCGACAATGCTGCTCTGGATAGATTTTCCCTGCAATTCATTTTCAATTAAAATACCTGCAATTTTTTTATCCTCTACATAAATATCGTTAGGCCATTTAATTTCAGCCTGCAAGCCTGTTTCTTCCCGCAATGTTTTTAAAAGGGCCAGCGAAACTGCCTGAGACAACACAAAGGAAAACCTCGGGCTGAGGTGTCCGGGACGAAGAAAAACGCTATAGGCTATGTTTTTGCCGGCTTCCGATGCCCAAATATTGCTTTGTTGCCCCCGGCCGGCTGTTTGATGGAAGCTGGCCACAGCATAAGCTTCGATCAAGCGGGGTTTTTGCTTCCGGATTTCACTCAACAGAGAATTGGTAGAGCTAACTTCGGCAATAAAGTGAAGCTTGTCAGCAGAAAAGTTTTTCATAATTATATGCCTGGCATGGAAATTAAAAAGTTTGCAAGGGAGCCCCGAAGGCGTCTTCGATATGTTCAATTTCCCATTTATCACTCTGCCTGAGCAGGGATAAAATATCAAAACGCACCGGCAGATCAATTTGATGAAGTTTAATGTAATGGTGAGCAGCCTGCACAATCCGGCGAATTTTTTTATTGTCCACTGCCTGCCAGGGCTCTTCGTACTCGCTCCCGCTGCGGGTCTTGACTTCGGCCACAATCAGCTTGTTGTCGTAAAGGGCCACGATATCCAGTTCCTTGTGTCCTGAATGCCAATTGCAATCCAGTATCTGGTAGCCTTTTTGCCGGAGAAAACCTTGAGCGGCGGCTTCGCCGGATTTTCCCAATTCGTTGTGTAGGGCCATAAACTTAGCGTTTATTTTGAAAAAAATCCCGTAAAAGCCTGGCAGCTTCATCGGCCAGAATACCCGAAATTACTTTAGTCCTGGGATGCAAAGCACCCGGGGCTTGCAGATGATATCCTTTTTTTTCGTCGGTGCAGCCGTAAATCAGTTCTCCCACTTGTGACCAGGCAATTGCCCCGGCACACATCAGGCAGGGCTCCAGGGTGACATACAGGCTGCAATCCTGTAAATATTTGCCTCCAAGAGTAGAAGCTGCAGCCGTAATAGCCTGCATTTCGGCATGAGCAGTGACGTCGTTCAGGGTTTCGGTCAGGTTATGTCCCCTGGCAATCACTCTGCCTTTGCTAACCACGACGGCTCCAACAGGAATTTCGTTTTGTTCGTAGGCCAGCAGGGCTTCATTCAGAGCCAGGCGCATATATTTTTCGTGCGAATTCATTTAATGCATTTCTTCTTCGTGAAACAAGGTGGGATAATCCTCGTTGAATCTTTTAAGGATGCTTGTCATCAAAGTGCTGCGAATCAAATGCGAACGGTTGGAGATATTGTATTTTTTGCAATACGAAAGCAAGGCATTGTGTTCTGCTTCGTTAAGTGCAAATACGACTCGTTTATTTCTTGGTCTGGGGGCTGATTTAAGCAGGATTTTTTTCTTGCCGGTTTTTTTCTTTCCTTTTTTGGAGGAACCCTTAGTTGTTTTCATGAGTGAAGGCAGACAAGGTTTTGGATTTCAAACGCTAAATAACACTTTTTATTTGTTTATTGCAAATGCTGGTCTGCTTTTGTGAAAAGAGAAAGCAGAATATACCAAAGAATGCACAGGGCAATGGCTTGCCAGCCTAAAAACAATATTAACAACAGACAACCTGCCAGAAAGAAATACCTGAGGCGATTTCCTTTTAAAGAAAGACGAGAAAACTTAAGAGAAAACATAGGAATAGGGGATACCAGTAACCAGGAAAAAAACAAGACAAACACTGGCAGTAAAAGCGATGTTCTTTGAAGATCGAACTCCTGCAAGGCGGCAAGCCCAAAAGCCCAAAAAAGCGCGTTGGCCGGTGTGGGCAGGCCAATAAAACCATGTGTTTGCCTTTCGTCTATATTAAATTTGGCCAGCCTCAGGGCCGAAAACAAGGGAATTAAAAAAGCCGAGTAAGCCAGAATATTCAGGCTGTTATCGTTCAATATTCCAGGAGAAAGATCGCGGTAAAAATTAAAAACAATCATGGCCGGTGCCAATCCAAAACTAATGACGTCGGCCAGAGAGTCGAGCTCTTTACCCAAAGGAGAATAAGCTTTGAACAAGCGGGCGGCAAAACCGTCCAGAAAATCAAAAGCTGCGGCCAGGGCTACGAGAGCTGCTGCAATCAGATAGGCTTTTTCGAAGGCAAAAACTATAGACAGGCAACCGGCCAGTACGTTTAGTAGTGTTATGCCATTGGGTATATGTTTATACAGCTTCATTATTTTCTTTGGCTTTAAAGCGTGCAATCACGGTTTTGTTACCCTTGACATGAGTTCCCGGTTCAACCAGCATATCGACCGAATCCAAAGGAAAAAACAAATCAACCCGGGATCCGAATTTAATAAAACCCAGGTGTTCATTTACCTTACAACGTTTTCCTGTATGTGCGTAGGTTACTATGCGCCTGGCCAGAGCTCCGGCTATCTGGCGCACCAGTACTGTTTGTTGGTTGTAGGCCGAGCGAATTATTACACTGGAATGTTCGTTTTCGCTGCTGGCTTTGGGCAACCAGGCAGCATGATAATTACCGTTGCGATGGCTGTAATGAATCACCTTGCCTGTCAAAGGATACCAGTTTGCATGCACGTCGGTAACTGACATAAAGATAGACACCTGCAGGCGTTTTTCCTTCAAAAGCAACTCTTCGTAAACAGGCTCAATTACAACAACCTTTCCATCGGCGGGTGACACAATGTCTCCCGGGTGAGCCTGTTGGTAAAAGCGACGGGGACTTCTGAAAAAATTAGTGAAAAATAAAAACAATATTATTGATATCGCCAGACTGATAGTGGAAATAACACCTATCAGGAAAAAAAGCAGCAGATTAATCAAAATCAGAGCAAGAGCTACGGAAAACAACAGCTTCCAGCCCTCTTTGTGAATATATATCCTAAAAGGAATTTTCATTAGTAAGCCTTAGGCTGCAAAAGTACAACAATATTTTAATTTTTGAAACGCTTCTGTTTATGGAGCTTTTCGAAGAATATTATGCAAAATTATAAAAAACAGGAACAATATTACAAAATATTATGTATGTTTGTTTCTCCAAAACGAAGGTCCATAACGAAGACCTGCCTGACAATGATCTTGGATATAGATTAATAAAAAACTGTAAAACAAAGCGATATAATTTCTGATCAGACAGAAAGTTGTAGAATTATTTTTCATGTATCACTTATTAAAAATTATTACTATGAAAAGAACACTTACATCTGTTTTACTGGCCTCATTACTGGCCATGTTTGTGAATTTCAATGCCAATGCCCTGGGTGCACCTCTGGAAAAGGGAACCATCGCCGGTACTGTTGCTCTTGGTTTTCAACCCGGATTAGGTGGCAGCCTGGGGGCTGAATATGTGGTTGCTGACTCCTGGTGGGAAGGCCATTTTGCCGTAGGACTGGGAGTACATGCGCTTGCTTTCTCCTCTACCGGCTTTAATTACAGTATTATGCCAAAGGCAACTTACGGTATTTTTCTTAACGACGTCATTGAGTTGCATGCCGGTGTTCAACTGGGCTTCGGACACAACAAAAACAGAGGCAATGGCTTTGCCTATGGCGGATTGCTGGGAGGCCGTTTCTTCTTTAACGACACTATGGCCCTGGGACTTGAGTTAAATTACACGGGTTGGGGTGCAGCCTATACCCCGCTGGTATCCTTGGGATATACCATTCTCTTTTAAGCCAGCTTTTTTTCTTAAAACCAATAAAGCTTGCGAAATTATTCGCAGGCTTTATTTTTTAACAAAGACTTGGACGAACTTTAATACAGACTTGACCCGGATATGATAAATGAGCTCTATCTTTAAGGCTGTAAGTTTAGTTTTTATAAAGACCTAGTTATGAGTTCATTCGTACATTTACACGTGCATTCCCAGTATTCCATCCTCGATGGACAAGCCTCTGTTCAGGCTTTGGTAGACAAAGCCGTCGCTGACCAAATGCCGGCCATAGCCCTGACGGATCATGGCAACATGTTTGGGGCCAAGGAATTTCATAATTATGTCAAAGCAAAGAATGCCCAGACTCAGACTGCCATAAAACCCATCATTGGTTGCGAGGTTTATGTTGCCCGCAATGGTAAGGAATTGCACCGTAAAGAGGTCAAAGAAGATGCCCGGGGCTGGCACTTGATTTTGTTGGCAAAGAATTTTACTGGCTATAAAAATCTAATTAAGATAGTTTCCCGCGCCTGGACCGATGGCTATTATTATTGTGCCAGAACCGATCATAAAGACCTTGAAACCTACCGGGAAGGCTTGATAGCCAGTTCCGCCTGTCTGGGTGGAGAAATTCCCAGCCAGATTCTCAACGGCAACCTGGATCAGGCCGAGCAATCAATACGTTGGTTTAAAAAAGTATTCGGCGATGATTTTTATTTGGAATTGCAGCGTCATAAGCCCACAGCAGCAAATGCTGCTCAGGATACCTATCCCAGGCAACAATTGGTCAATAAACATTTGATAGAATTAGCTAAAAAATATCAGGTCAAGCTAATCGCCACCAACGACGTGCATTTTGTAGACGAAGATCATGCCGAAGCTCATCACCGGCTTATTTGCCTAAATACTGGCAACGACGTGGACGACTATAATAAAATGGCCTACACCAAGCAGGAATGGTTCAAAACCGCTGAAGAAATGCAGGCAATTTTTCAGGATTTGCCAGAAGTGCTTGAGAATACACTGGAAATAGCTGAAAAAGTTGATTTCTACGATATTAATCACGAGCCTATCATGCCTGATTTTCCTAAACCCGAGGGTTTCAGTGATGATAACGAATACTTGCGCTTCCTCACCTACAAGGGAGCCGAAAAGGTTTATCCCGAATTGACGGAAGAAGTCAGGGAGCGTATCGAATTTGAGCTGGATGTAATCAAAAACATGGGTTATCCGGGCTATTTTCTTATTGTGCAGGACTTTACAACAGCCGCCAGGAATATGGGCGTTTCTGTTGGACCGGGCCGTGGCTCGGCCGCAGGTTCTGCTGTAGCTTATTGTCTGGGTATCACCAAGGTAGATCCCATTAAATACGATTTACTGTTTGAACGTTTTCTCAATCCCGAGCGGGTTTCCCTGCCCGATATCGACATAGACTTTGACGACGACGGTCGAAATACTGTCTTGCATTGGGTAGAAGAACGTTACGGCAAGGAAAAGGTAGCTCACATCATTACCTACGGTACGATGGCCTCCAAATCGGCCATCAAGGATGTGGCCAGGGTGCAAAAATTGCCGCTCTCCGAATCGGATCGTTTATCCAAGCTGGTTCCCGACAGAATTACAGATCCGGCCGATTCACAAAAGCGCCTCAAGGTCAATCTGAAAAACGCCATAGCCTATGTGCCTGAACTGAAGCAGGCCGCAGAATCGGACGATCCTGTGCTGCGCGACACCATGAAATATGCCCAGCAACTCGAAGGCACTGTCCGTAACACCGGAGTACATGCCTGCGGAGTAATAATAGGCCGCGACGATATCTCCGACTGGGTGCCCGTTAGTACAGCCGAAGACAAAGAAACGGGCGAAAAATTACTGGTGACCCAGTTTGATGGTTCAGTTATTGAAGATACCGGCCTGATCAAGATGGACTTTTTAGGCTTGAAAACCTTATCTATTATTAAGGATGCCGTAGAAAATATTCGCTTGTCCCGGGGCATAACAGTAGATATTGATACCATATCGCTCGAGGACGAAAAAACCTATGCCTTATACAGCGCCGGCAAAACCGTGGGTACTTTTCAGTTTGAATCGGCTGGTATGCAAAAATACCTGCGCGACCTGCAGCCTTCCAAATTTGAAGATCTCATTGCCATGAACGCCCTCTACAGGCCGGGCCCCATGGATTATATTCCCCAGTTTATTGCCCGTAAACACGGCAAAGAAGCCATAGAGTACGATATCCCGGTGATGGAACGTTACCTCAAAGACACCTACGGTATTACCGTCTATCAGGAGCAGGTGATGTTACTGTCCAGGTTGCTGGCCGGCTTCAGCCGCGGAGAATCCGATGAGCTGCGCAAAGCCATGGGTAAAAAGATCCGGGAAAAACTGGATAAACTCAAACCCAAGTTTATAGAAGGAGGCAAGAAAAACGGTTACGACGAAAGCGTGCTCAACAAAATCTGGGCCGACTGGGAAAAGTTTGCTTCCTACGCCTTTAATAAATCCCATGCCACCTGTTATTCCCTGGTGGCTTATCAGACCGCCTGGCTCAAAGCCAACTATCCTTCGGAATATATGGCCGCAGTGCTGAGCCGCAGCGTGAACAACATCAGCGATGTTACCAAATTTATGGACGAATGTCGCTCTATGAGTATTCAGGTTCTGGGGCCGGACGTCAATGAATCCAATTATAAATTTACCGTCAACAAGCAAGGTAACATCCGTTTTGGTCTGGGAGCCATCAAAGGCATGGGAGAGAGCGCCGTCAAAGCCATAGTCGAAGAGCGTTCCGGCAAGCCTTATAAATCTGTTTTCGATTTAGCAGAACGGGTTAACCTGAATGCCTGCACCCGCAAGAATATGGAAGTGCTGGCTCTGGCCGGGGCTTTCGACAGCCTGGGAGAAATACAGAGGGAACAATTTTTTGCCGAAAACGACAGAGGCGAAGTATTTCTGGATGTCTTGATGCGCTACGGTAACAGAATTCAATTGGACAAGGCAGGCAACCATAACACCCTGTTTGGAGGCGAAATGGAAATAGCCATTACCCAACCCGAAGTTCCCAGAGCTCAAAGCTGGTCGGAACTCGAACGCCTTAACCGTGAAAAGGAATACGTTGGAATGTATCTTTCTTCGCATCCACTGGATGAATATTCGGTCTTTATTAAATACGTCTGCAATACCAGCCTCGAAGACATCAAACTGGGCAAACTGGAGCTCAACAAGGAATTGCAGTTTGCCGGTATAGTTACGGACGTACGCGAAAAACGCAAACAAAACGGTGATCCCTATGCCTTTGTTATGATCGAAGATTATTCAGCAGCGGTGGAAATCCCTTTTTGGAGCCGTGAATACGTTGATTTCGGGAAATATCTCAAAAAAGACATGTTTCTGGCCTTCAGAGCGGTCTATCAGCCCCGGCCATGGAAGGCCTCTGAAAACGAGCTGAAAATCAATTCCATTTCTTTGTTGTCCGAGGCTGCCTCAACGGCCATCAACAAGATACATCTGACCATTCCATTGCATCTGATTGGCGGTGATTTTTCAGAACGTTTTCTGGCCCTGGTCAGTAAAAAAGCCGGTAAGTCGCTCTTGTACATAACTGTATACGATCCCGACAGTCAGCCCAGGCTCCATGCCTCTTTGTTTTCCCGCAACTATCGCCTGCAAGTGGACAAAGAAATGATAGACTTTTTGGAAGAAAGCGGCGAGATCGAAATAAAAATTAATTAATACTATATCCGAGGGTTTTTTTATAACTTTGTAGCAAACAAAATGAACGCCCCCGGCGTAGTAAGAGATTAAAATACGAATCATATGGCATTGGAAATTACAGACTCGAATTTTGAGGAATATCTTTCCTCCGGTAAAGCTTTGGTAGTAGATTTTTGGGCACCCTGGTGCGGACCATGTAAAATGGTGGGTCCCATTATCGAGGAATTGGCCGGCGAATATGCTGACAAGGTTAATATCGGCAAAATGAACGTGGACGAAAACAACGATGTATGTGTTCGTTACGGTATCAGAAACATTCCAACCATCTTGTTTTTTAAACAAGGGCAATTGGTAAACAAACAAGTGGGAGCCATCCAAAAAAGTGCTCTGGCACAAAAAGTTGAGGCATTGCTTTAATGAGAAAAGACAGGCTGCTTTGGGCCGACGACGAAATTGATTTACTCAAACCTCATATCCTTTTTTTGGAAGAGAAAGGATTTGAACTGGTAACGGCCACCAATGGTCAGGACGCCTTGGATTTGTGCCGCAGCCAGGTTTTTGACCTGGTTTTTCTGGACGAAAACATGCCCGGACTCAGTGGTCTCGAGACGCTTAACGCCATCAAGGAACTTTATCCTTCTTTGCCCATTGTAATGATTACCAAGAGTGAAGAAGAGGATATTATGGATCAGGCCATTGGTAACAAAATCTCCGATTACCTCATCAAACCTGTCAACCCCAATCAAATCCTGTTGACCATCAAAAAGAACCTGCACAAAAACGAAATCATTTCGGGTGCAGTCACTGCCGACTACCAGCAACGTTTTCAGGAAATTGCTCTACAAATTGATTCTGCCTCCAGCGAAGAACACTGGAAAGAAGTTTACAAGAAATTGGTCTTTTGGGAGCTGGAACTGGCCGGTACCAAAAATGCCCTGGACGAAGTCTTGTTGATGCAAAAAAACGAGGCCAACCGCCTCTTTGCCCGATTTGTTTCCCAAAATTATGCCCGTTGGATGGAGGGCCCTTCGGAACGTCCCCTGATGAGCCCTGACTTATTTCGCGAAAAGCTGTTTCCCTTGCTTGATGCGGGAGAGAAAGTGTGGTTTATACTGATCGATAATTTTCGTTTCGACCAGTGGAGGATGATAAAACAACACATCGGGCAATCTTTCACCGTCGACGAGCAAATGTATTTCAGTATTTTGCCCACTGCCACTCAATACGCCCGAAACGCTATTTTTTCGGGGCTGTATCCCTTGCAGATTCAAGAAATGTTTCCCGAACTTTGGGTGGACGAAGACGAGGAAGATGGCAAAAATCTTAACGAAGCGCCCTTGATCCAAACCCAGCTAGAGCGTTATCGTAAGAAGTACAAATTCAGCTATCACAAAATCAACGACAACCAGGCCGGCGAGAAATTGCTGTCTAATCTCAAGAATTACACTCAGAATCCTCTCAATGTGGTGGTTTTCAATTTTATAGATATGCTGTCACATGCCCGTACCGAATCCAGAATGATACGGGATTTGGCTAACGATGAAGCGGCTTATCGTTCGCTCACCGAATCCTGGTACAAGCACTCGGCCATAGCCGGCTTGCTCGATTTCCTTTCGCAGCAGCCCTGCCGGGTCATCCTGACAACCGATCACGGTACTATAAAAGTAGACAATCCGGTCAAGGTCGTAGGCGACCGAAACACCAACACCAATTTACGCTACAAATTGGGCAAAACACTGGAATACAATTCGCGGCAAGTCTACGAAATCAAAAATCCCCTGCAATATAAGCTGCCCAGCCCCAATCTGAGTACTACGTATATTTTTGCCCGGAATAACGATTATTTCGTCTACCTCAACAACTACAATTATTACGCTTCGTATTACAAACATACATTTCAGCACGGCGGCATATCGCTCGAAGAAATGATAGTTCCGTTTATTTTGTTGGATTCTAAATAAATATGTTGCCCATCGAATTTCAATTATCTGGTATACAGCAGGCCGCCCGTTTGCTCCTGAATAATTTCCCTGCCCAAAGAGTCTTTGCTTTTTACGGCGGAATGGGCGCTGGTAAAACGACGCTTATTCAGGCCCTTTGCCGGGAATTGGGCGTGAAAAGTTCCGTCAATAGTCCCAGTTTTGCCCTGATAAACGAATATCCTCTCGACGGCGATGAGGCTGTGTATCATTTTGATTTTTACCGCATCAACAAATTGCAGGAAGCCTACAGCATAGGCAGCGAGGAGTATTTTTACAGCGATAAATACTGTTTTATCGAATGGCCCGAAAAAATTGAAGAACTACTGCCAAAAGATTGCATCAGCATCGACCTGAAGGTGCTTGATTCAGGAGAACGTCGTCTCAGTCTGAGAGCAGGCTCTAAAGGCTAGTATTCCAAAAAGACCAGGCTCTAAGGGCTAGTATTCCAAAAGGGCCAGTGTAGCTCTGCGGTTTTAAGAACTTTGCAATACCCTGATTAATACTATGGATAGTGAGTCTCGACGAAGCGACGATAAACTTCTTCGGGAAATTCTTCCTTCAACAACTCCAGATTGGATTCCGAGAAGATCAGGATTTTAAGCCCGGGGTACTTTTGCCGGGGATCTTCGCCCTGAAAACTTAAAGTAGAAATGTAACGATAGATGTCTTCGCGGTTTTCGAAGCTACGTACCATCAAAGCCTCCTGAGAGCCTATTTTTTCGAGGCTCAGCTCGTAATCCCTGATCAGAAAATTAGTAAAATTATAAAGCGCCACATCAAAGAGCAGTCGGTTTACGTTGATGGAATCGGCCGCGTAGCCCAGAGCAAGGATATGTACTTCTTCGGGTTGGTAAGTAAACATGCTGGCCAATGAATCCAGACGGGCCATAGCCAGGGAGTCTTCTATGGTCAGGCCGGAGGACAGAAAGAAGCCTTTGAAACTCACCGGCCGGCGGCCTTCTTCCCAATAGCTGATCATTTGCTGGCTTACAGGCCCCAGCTGAGTAGCGGGATATTCCGAGGCAATAAGCCGGATCAGGCGGAGAAATTCTTCGGCATCGCCAGCTTTGATAGCTTCCAGGGCACTTAAGAACCAAAAATTGGGCCGGAGTTCGCTTTTGGGGTAATTGGCCTCCACGTAGGCACAATTGAGTTTAACGCTGTCGGAAGTGTCGTCAAGGAAATGCTGATAAGTGGCTGCGTACAAAGAATCCTGCAGGAGGTACATTTCCTTGAGTTTATCAAGAAAATAAGGATTTTCGAGCAGGTCGGCCTGTTGAGTTTGCGGGAACTTTTCCAGCAAGCTGCTACGAAGGCTGTCGGCTGCTTGTTTATTCCCGCTTTGCATCTGCATCAGGTAAGAAATGTAATAAATTTCGGGCAGATAAGTGGTATCGTTGGGAAATCGTTGCTCGAAAATATGAAACGTTCTCAAGGCGAGTTCATTGTCACCCATTTGTTCCCTAAAGATCATACCCGACATAAAACTGGCTTCTGAAATCAAATCCATAGAGGCTTGAAGTTGCTCCTCAGTAAAGGGCAGATCTTTCAGGTAATAACCCTCTTGTGTGGGATCGTCGGAGGCTTCAAACTCCGGGCGGAATTTTTCTCCGGCAATGCTGCTGGTACCGGTTTCTGTTTCCGATAACAGGCTGTCCCCGGCTGGTGTGCCGGAAAGAAGGCTGTCAATGGCTGCCCCCGGCAGCTCCGTTTCGTCGCCAAATCCGGCAAAGTCATTGTTGCTGAAAAAATCACCCTTGTTGCGGATGCGCCAGTTGTCTTCGAGCTTGCGTCTGCCCCAGTTACGTTGAAATTCCCGCTGGCCTGCCTCCAGTGTGTTGGGATTGTAAAAATACCAACTGTCGTCGGCATTTTGCAGGCCGGGTAAGACTGTTGGGGTTGTTTCTTCGGGAACATTGGCCTGGGTCAGGCCCTGGTTGGCGCTCAGGGCATCTTCCTGGTTACGCAGCCGGGCTTCCTGGCGGGCTGTCTTTTTTGCCTGGGTAATCAGCTCTTCTATCAGTTTGATGCGTTCCTCATCGGGCAGGGCAGCCATCCACTGAAGGCTGTCTTGTACGTGAATGGTTTCCAGGTGGGGTTGAAGCAGATCCAGCACTCTGGCTCTCTCTTCGACCAATTCTTTTTCTTTGTGTTCCTCACCAATCAGGCTTTTTGCCTGTTGATAAAGGGGAGCTGCTTCCAGAAAAAGCTCGTTGCG
>LSQX01391256.1_pt1 | contig 18224 bp, 9 predicted proteins | sample 654561 | NCBI WGS metagenome assembly LSQX01 (sample SAMN04489861, study PRJNA283612) | anaerobic digester metagenome | isolation source: 4 biogas reactors fed with cattle manure at either 37C or 55C with and... | place: Denmark: Kongens Lyngby | collected 2014
AACTTATACCAATATTTTTATTTTTGTTCAGTTCACTAATTGCAGAATCTCAATTAACAGGAGACGGAACATATTCCAATCCCTGGAAAGGGACACTTGCCGGAGATCAAACCTGGAACGGTACAAAATATATTAATGGGGATGTAATAGTTGATAATGAAAAATTAACCATAATCCCGGGGACAATAATTATTTTTCTTTCCAACTCAGCCAATCTGATCATAACCGGTACTGGTCAGTTTGAAGCTGCAGGAACAGCAGAAAACATGATACGGTTTACAGCAGATTTTGACAATAACGGGGTATACGGTGAAACAGGTGAAACATGGGGGCATATTTCTTTCCAGAATATGGGAGATGCAGGACCATCACAGATGGAATACTGCATAATTGAATTCGGTGATGTAACTACTGCCGGTGCTGCGGATAATCCATTCAGATATGGAGGAGCTATTCATGCTGCGTTCGATGATTTAACTATTTCAAATTGTATTATTCAACACAACAAAGCTAAATTCGGGGGTGCTATATTTGTTAATAAATATTTTTCCCCAACTATAAGTAATTGCTATTTTTTCAGTAATGAATCAACCCGAGCTGGTGGAGGAATATATTTTTGGGTTGGCTCCGAATCCATCGTAACAAATTGTATTTTCGATTCAAATCATTGCCTGGAACCATCGAATGAAAGAAACAGCGGAGGAGGTATCTGTACACAAACTGAGACTAAAGTTAAGATATTAAACTCTACTTTCGTCAACAATACCACTACCCAATCTGCCGGAGCAAGTATTGAACTTTTTGGATCTTTGGGGGGGGATATTGTTCAAAATTGTATATGCTGGGGAAGTGGTACTCATTTTTTAATATTAGGCGATTCCCATATTGTCCAACATTGTGCAATACAGGGAAACATCCCTAAAGGTACAGAAAACTTTCAGCTTAATCCAGAAAACTCTACAAATGATGGCCCAAATTTTAACACAACAGATGGATCTGACTGGTCAATAAAATATATATCCCCCTGCCGTGATGCGGGAATAACTCCCGAACCAGAATTGCCTTTGGATTTTTTAGGGAATCCCCGAATTGGCCCCTACGATATAGGAGCTTTTGAGGTACAGTACAGCCGCTGGAAAACTACTGCTTCCTCTCCGGGCTGGAATACGGATGCCAACTGGGACGGCGGTGTTCCGACATCCGCCAGAGATGTTATCATTCCTGCAGATGCTTTATTTTATCCAACAGAATCACCGGGACCGGACTTTATCATTGGTTCAGGAAAGCAAATGATAATAGAAGCCGGCGCAAAGGCTTCCCTCAACAATCTTACAAATAACGGTGTTATTAAACTCAATCATAACACTACAGATTTTGCATCGCTTATTCTGAACAATTATACCAGGGGAAGCGGCGGCACGGAAGAGATAGAGCTATACCTCAGCGGAGGCGGAAGCGAATTAAATGAAGATTATAAATGGCATTATATCTCAAGTCCTGTTACTTCATTATCAACGGATATGTTCACTGAAGTAACCGATAACCTTGCACAGTATATTGAAGACAGACCCGTGTTCTCACTGATGGAAGGATGGGTGGCATATGATGGATATGTCTATGCAACAGGCAGAACAGACGGTCCGACATTTTCTGCCCTTGCTCCGGGCAAAGGTTACAACTACTTCAACAATACGGATAATACATATACATTCGGTGGTTCATTCAATACTTCGGATGTAACAACATCTCTTACATATACCATAGGAACCCCCCAGAGGATGCATGGCTTCAATCTGCTTGGGAACCCGTTCTCCTCGGGACTTAACTGGGATGATATAATTGAGGGAATATATTTTCCTTATCCGGCAAATACCAGCAAGGGTCTCTACTTTACAAGAGACAATCAGCAATGTTCATATATCGCCGGTGTAGGTGTTCCTTCCGATGTCACGGGGATAATACCACCCATGCAGGGCTTTTTCAATAAAACATCCTCTGCCGGAAACGTGATTACTCTTCCTGCTGCCGCAAGGACACACGAAAATATACATTCACGCTACAAGGGCAGCGGGACTATCCCTCTCGTCAGACTTGCAATCCTTGAAGATGACATCAGTAATGACGAAACGGTGGTGCGGTTCAGTGAAATGGCAAAAACAGGCCTGGACAATGATTATGATGCCCTTAAAATGTTCCTTTCTGAAAAGAAAACCACAATACATACATCAATGGAGGGAGTTGACTATGCCATCAACGGACAACCCTTCCCGGAAGCGATCCTTGAAATACCCGTTGTGATAAACGTGACTTCAGACCAAAGCCATAAAATTGCAAGCACCCAGCTGCAGGGACTTGAAGGTTATGAGTTGTACCTTATTGATAAAAGCACCGGATTCACGGCAAACCTTAAAACAACTCCGGTACTTACATTTTCGTCAGAACCCGGGTTGATAAGCGACAGGTTCATTCTTAAAATCGATATCTCTACCGGAACTGAAGATATCCATGCAACTGATAATTCCTTCAATATTTACCAGAACTTCGGCAATATCAATATACAGACGCTCGCTGATGCCTGGGACGGAAAGACCGGTTCCGTGAAAATTATGGACATGTCGGGGAAGATTGTTACAGATCTCAGGAATACGGGATTCAGCAAAACAAGTATCACGGAAGTGCAGGCCCCGGCTTCCGGCGGGCTTTACTTCATAGAGATCAGTTCCGGCATGAACAGATACGTTGGAAAGGTGATGATAAAATAAATTTGCCGGCTGTAAGGCCAAAGCAACGGAACTGTTTGTAACTTTGTAGTTTTGAAAACGTAAAAGCTGCTGAATTGATTTGTACATTCTAAATTTATATGTACTTTTGTAACTGTTCTGATATACTCTTGTACATGTGAAAAATACTGTCCGGAATATATTACCGAAAAAATCATATGTCAGACCGGAGATAAACAGGATTATCCTTGATAATTCGATCTCCCTGGTTATGATGACCGACATGCCGCCCAACCCTCCGCCAAGGGGAAGCTACAAAAAGGGGAATGATACTCCTTTTGAAAGTCCGTTCGGGGACAAGCCCTTCGCTTAGATTATTCCGTCATTCACCTTTGTATTGAATGCCTTTAATCAATTTAAGTCGTAATACTCACCACCTTTCGTAAATTCTTATTACTTTTATACATTGTTAAATAATAATCCTGGTATAAAACTGTTGCTGATTTCCTGTTATGCTGTTTTTAAATTTCCCGGAAACCGGAAACTAATGCAACCAATTTATTGCCCGGATCGTTCAATAATGTGAATAACAGTTAATTTTCCGGATATGAAAAAGAGGATAGCATTTTTTTCGGCTTTATTTCTTTCAGTTCCGCTGCTGTTTGCCCAGCCCCCGGAAACAGTGTATGATGGCACACTTATAGAAAGGGGTTACAGACAGAATATTGACCTCACCTCATCAGGTCCCTTTGACATTGGTTTTAACTTTACATTTTTTGGTAACAGCTATGACCAGTTCTATGTAAATGTCAACGGGCTTGTAATGTTCACAGAACCGGACGGGTTCTACAATAACGAGGTTACAATCCCCGATCCGGCTGTGCCAAACAATTATATTGCTGCATTCTGGGATAATCTGACCATTTCGGAACGGGGCAATGTTATGTACAGGACAATTGGTACTTCTCCCAACAGGAAATGCATAATCCAGTATAATAACATGGGTTTCAATCCTTTCCCATTTCTTTTCGGAACATTTTCCGTGATCCTTTATGAAACAACAAATATCATTCAGGTTCAGTACAGACTCATACTTGATCCTTTTTCTCCCAAATCCCATGGGGCCAGTGCCACAATAGGACTTGAAAATGCGGATGGCACCGCTGGAACACTATACGCATACCACCGGGAAGATGCCGTCTATACAGGGGATGCCATCTCCTTCACCCCGGACGGTCCGGATGATTATACCATAAATGACAATGCCCTTTACGACGGAGTGTTTCTGACCAGCAATCTCACACTTCCCGATCCCGGAAGACCGGATCTTGTAAGTCCTGCAAAAGATGCGGTAACAGGTACAGATCATACTTTTACCTGGACTGCCTCCTCCAATGCCTCAACTTATTATCTGTATGTGGCTACCAAGCCGGACCTGGCAGGAGCAATTACTACAGATGCCGGGCTTAACCTGTCCCACACCATCACCGGACTGGAACCCGATATTACATATTACTGGACTGTTTCTGCCGAAAATGAAACAGGTATTTCCTGGTGCGAGATAAGCCGTTTCTCTACCAGTTCATCTCCTCCGGTATCTGCAATACCCCAGACCATCTGGATGGAACAGGTTCAGGATAAGATAATACAGCTTAATTACACCGGGGGGGACGAAAGTCCCAAGACTGCAGTCATAACATCTCTTCCTGCCCAGGGCGCACTGTTCCAATATGATGCAGGAACAAGAGGAAGCCAGATAACTTCCGTACCGGCAACAGTCACGGATGCCGTCAGAAATATAATCTATTCCGCTTCAGGCAGTGACGGAACAGGTGCAGGCAGCTTTAAGTTCATAATAAGTGATGATACAGGTGATTCCCCCGAAGCAACAATAAAAGTCAACGTTAGTCCCCCGGGAGTACCTTCAGTATTATACATGGCAAAAAACACAAATGCCGAGATACAGTTTGACAGGCTTATGGCCGATCCCTCCGGGAAACAGGATCAGTTTGAAGTGAAGGTGGACGGTACCCCTGTCACCGTTACAGACCTGAACCTGAAAACAGGGGATCCCTATACAATTATTCTTAATCTTTCCGAAGCCCTGGCAGGCACAGAGACAGTGCTTATCTCATACAACCAGGGAGATGTGGCATCAACAAGCGGCGGACTTCTTCTGCCTTTTACCGATCAGCCGGTGACCCTTAAGGCACAGACCATCACTTTCACACAGTCCCTCGACAGAAAATACAGCTTACAGCCATTTGTGCTAATTGCCTCAGCCACAAGTGGCCTGGGAACAACCTTTGCAAGTTCAAATCCTGCAGTTGCTGTCATCACCGGCAGCCGAAACTGTAACTTCAGGGGAGTGGGAACATCTGCCATTACTGCAAGAGTGGCAGGGGATGCAAGCTATGCTCCTGCCCGCTATATCAGGACACTGACTGTCAGCAAGGGTGATCAGACCATTACATTCGGGGAAATACCTTTCCAGGGCGTGGAATATCCTGATTTCGAACTTGAGGCGGAAGCATCCTCAGGCCTGCCGGTCAGCTTCTCCAGCAGTGATCCCGGTGTTGCAACAGTGGAAGGATCCATCGTACACATTACCGGTACAGGGACTACGGATATCACCGCATCCCAGGCCGGTTCAGAATTATGGAATCCCGCAGAAGATGTTCAGCAAAAGCTTATTATCACTCCCACAGGAATTGATGATACTTTTGCGCCCGAAAACAGCCTTATTATCTATTCAGCCTCCGGCCATATCTATATTCAGGCTGAAAGAGAAGGGGAATGGGACGGAATACGTGGCACAATAAGCCTTTTTGACATCACAGGCAAAGCTGTAAGCATACTTGACAATATTGAATTCTACGGAGATTCCAGGATTGAAATCCCCGCCGGTGATTTAAAAGGCCTTTATGTTGTTGAGATTCGCTCAGGAACGATGAAGGTAACAAAGAAAGTGGTGGTAAGATAAAACCGGACTTAACAATTTTTAACGTGTGTTTTTTCAGTTAGGCCTGTTAACCATTTAACAGGGCCGGGAAAATACTATCTTTGCTGCTATTCTTCAAAATAACATGCGGCCGGGAAATTCTATAAGGAAATACAAAAATATTGCAGGACTCTTTCTTGTCTTACTCTATCTCGGATATCTCGGATCGGTAACATTTTTTCATCACAGCCATACCATAGGCGACATAACAGTTGTTCATTCCCATCCGCATAAATCCCATAATGATAATTCTCATTCCGGTCACGATCATTCGGAATATCAACTTATACTGATCCATTTCCTATCGGTCATCATAACTATTGGTACCGTCGTTTTTTACGGGATCACAATTACACAAAAAGCTTACCACAGAATCTTTTTATACCGGAAAGAAATCATTATCCCGAATCTTAACTTTTCCGGGATAAACCGTCCCAGGGCACCTTCTGTTCAATAGCCCGGCTCCGACATCACAAAATTTTTGAATTAAGATCCGTATGACTGGAAAACAGCCATACCCGATCAGTGTATAATCTTTTATTAATTACAGATGAAGAAAGTTGTATACCTTCTGATACTAACAAATCTATATATATCTCTTACAGCCGCCCAGGGGAAGACAGGCACAAATATAACAGGTCATGTTATCTGCAATTGCGAACATGCTCCCTTTGCCACAGTCAGCATAAAAGGCACAACCCTCGGAAACCGTACCGGCGAAACCGGATATTACATGCTGGCAAACCTGCCGGCCGGTACTCATATCCTCAGGGCACAGGCTATGGGATTCAAGCCCCAGGAAAAGGAAATAACAATAAAGGAAGGAGAAACCATTGAAGTCAACTTTACTCTCGAAGAAGATATTCTGGGTCTTGACGAAATTGTAATAACAGCCGACCGCAGCGAAATGAAGAGAACAGAATCTGTTACCATAGTAAATACACTGTCGCCAAAACTCTTTTCTTCAGCTCAGTCAATAGCTTTGATCGAAGGACTGTCTTTTTCCCCCGGACTGAGGATCGAGAACAACTGCCAGAACTGTGGCTTTTCACAGGTCAGAATGAATGGAATGGAGGGGCCCTACTCCCAGATACTGATCAACAGCCGTCCCATCTTCAGCGGCCTGGCCGGAGTATATGGACTGGAGCTGATCCCCACAAACATGATTGAGAGGATAGAGGTTGTCAGAGGCGGAGGTTCGGCATTGTATGGAAGCAACGCAATTGCAGGAGTGATCAATATCATTTTGTCGGAGTCAATATCGAACTCCTATGAAGCCGGATTCAATACCAGTCTTACCGGTGTGGGAGTAAAGGGATCAGGAGGTATGGCACCCGATTACAGCGTCAACCTGAATACTTCACTTATTTCAGATGACAGTAAAACAGGAATATCCCTGTACGGATTTACCAGGGAAAGAAAAATGTTCGATGCAAACAATGACAGCTATTCCGAAATAGCTCCGATGAACAATCAGACAATAGGAACCAGGTTTTTTCACAGATTTGGTCTGAGAAGTAAAGTAGCCATCGACTTTTTTAATATAAAGGAAGAAAGGGACGGAGGCAACAGGCAGGAATATCCCTTACACGAAAGAGATGTTGCGGAAGCTGTAAAGCACAACATCAAAACCGGTGCAGTGACTTATGAACAGTACTTCAGGGATTACGACCTCTTTACCTTATTTGCATCAACCCAGAGCCTGAAAAGGGATTCCTACTACGGGGCAAACCGCTCGGCGGAATATTATGGCAGATCACAGGACCTTACTTATAATACCGGAATTCAGTACAAGGCAGTCCTTGGAAACTCCTCGGTAATAGCCGGCATCGAAAATACAGGAGGATCTCTGCAGGATGAAAAACTTGGATACCCTGACTACGACAATGCAGACATCGAAGACAATTCAATAATCAGTATCCCACATACCGACAACATGCTGGTCTCTGACCAGAAATCAACCACAAGCGGGGCTTTCCTTCAATATGACCTTAAGATCAATAAATTCAAAGTTGGTCTTGGCGGCCGGCTCGACCATTACAAAATTACAGACAATGCCAAAAATAATGAGACCAAAAGCGGGAGTGTTTTCAGTCCGCGGATCAGCCTGATGTATGAAGTGTTTACATCCGTTCAGGCAAGAATAAGTTATTCACAGGGATACAGGGCACCCCAGATATTTGATGAAGACCTTCATATTGAAACATCCGGTGCCCGTCAGGTGATAAATGAAAATGCCCCTGACCTGAAACAGGAAACCAGTCACAGTTATATGGCCTCTGTCGATTTTAACAGGCTCCTGGGAAGTGTTACAACAGGACTGCTGATAGAGGGATTCTATACCAGGCTTTCCGATCCTTTTGTGAATGAAATAGGAACACCGGATGAGAACGGCAGGGTAATATACACCAGAAGGAATGCACAGGACGGCGCAGTGGTCAAGGGACTCAATGTGGAACTGAAGGTAAAACCACTCACTGATTTTACACTGATCTCCGGCTTTACCATTCAGTCAAGCAGATATGATTCCGAACATGAATTCAACACACGGAAATTTTTCCGTACACCATCCGATTATGGCTATTTCAATCTCGACTGGGATTTTGCCAAAGACATTTGTTTCTCAGTGACCGGAACCTATACAGGAAAAATGTCAGTCCCCTATTTCGGTCCGCAAATAAGCATGGAAACGGGAGAATTACGTGAGTCGGAAACATTTTTTGACCTGGGCAGTAAAATTCATTATGACATAAAAATCAACGACGCTACCTTACAGTTGTTTGCAGGCATTAAAAACATTTTTAACTCTTTTCAGACGGATTTTGATTCAGGGATGGACAGGGATCCCTCCTATATGTATGGACCGATCTCACCGAGATCTATCTTCTTCGGAATTAAGATAGGAAATAAAATCAACTGATTAAGTTATGACTGAACTTCATCAGGCGCCGCCCGTTTTTGAATTAATCAGACTATATTTGTTCTTCAATACTATTACTGATGAAATTCAATATCGGAAATATTCTGACTCTCCTGCTGATCCTGGTTCTCGGACCGCTCACGCCGGCATCATCACAGGAGGTCCCCCATCCGGTTACGAATACAGGCATTTATCAGTTTCTTGACGAACTGGCAAATGATCATATATTTTCACTCAGCTCTGTAATAAAACCATATTCACGGCAGTTCATAGCACAATGTCTTGTCAAAGCCGGTCAAAAACGAGATGAGCTAACTCCCAGGCAGCAAAGGGAACTGGACTTCTACCTTAGGGATTTCGGGAAAGAAGACAGTACGATAAATAAACTTTTCAAATCGTCTTTCAGCCGCAATACCGAAAACCCGGGGGCCGGCAGGGAGGATGTTTTTTCACGTTTCATCAAGGTCATACGGGGCAACAAAAGACTGGATCTGTTCTATTATACCGATTCATTATTCTCAATCACGATAAATCCCATAATTGGCGGAGAGTTTTTTACCAATTCCTCCGGCACGGCAACATACTGGAGAAACGGAATTGAGACAAGGGCATACGTCGGGCAATGGGGATTTTATGCATCCCTGAGGGACAATCATGAAAAGCCTGTCATGGGAAGACCTTCATTCCTGACACACCGGGAGGGAGGACACCTTAAAGATGGTACCGACTGGAGTGAGATGCAGGGCGGTATCACATATTCGTGGAAATGGGGAAATGCAGGATTTGTAAAAGACAATATTGAATGGGGAAACAATTATAACGGTGCAAACATCTTTGGAAAAAGAAATCCCTCATTCATTCAGCTGAGGCTGCAGATCAGACCTGCAAAATGGTTCACATTCAATTATTTTCACGGATGGCTCAATTCAATGGTGGTGGACAGTGCTAATTCCTACTGGATGACAAACAGTTACGGCACAAACTACCGGGAAGTATACCACAGAAAATTCCTGACAGCCAATATGTTCACAATAACTCCACTCAGATATCTGAACATCTCCGCAGGAAACAGTATAGTTTACAATAACAAATCGGTTAACCCGGCCTATCTGATGCCCCTTTTCTTCTATAAATCGGTAGACCATTCAGTATCATCGGGTATTGACAATATGAATTCCCAAATGTTTTTCGAAATAAGTTCACGGCAGATCAGACATCTGCACCTGTATGCGACCCTTTTTGTTGATGAACTTGCCGTAAGCCGGATATCAAAAAAAGATGCGTGGAACTTCCTGAGCTGGAAAACGGGATTCAGACTAAACAATTATCCCTTCAGCGATACATACTTCACAACGGAATTTACTTATTCCTACCCGCTTACTTTTCAACATTATATTCCGGTCACCACATTTGAATCGAACAACTATAACCTTGGTCATTATCTGAAGGATAATTCCAGGGAGTGGTTTATATCAGCAGGCTACCGGCCGGTCAGGAATCTGGATATTCAGCTGTATTTTTCAGATGCGGTCCGCGGACCGGACTATACCGAACTTGCTACCCCGCGGGTAGGAAATCCGCCTCTCGAATCGGTTGAATGGCGGAACACGTCCCTGGGATTCAGGGCTTCATACCAGCTGGTCAATGATCTCTACGCCTGGACTTCCATTGCTAACAGCAATATCTCAGGAGACAGGCGCTGGAGTCCGGAATATTTTTACGGAAAGAAATTAACAGTTAATTTTGGTACCACATTTGGGTTTTGACCCATTCGCAAATATATATATTCTTGAAATATAGCGCATTAGCTGGTTTGCTGTTAAAATAGTCTGAATACAGACCAGCGGGACAGCAGATCACCAGGCGCCATTCTCAAAAACCGTTGAAAAATTCCCTAAATTCTTTTTCTTTTTATTGAACAAAAAGACTTACATTTAGCCCGTCCTGTAAAAGGGATCTACTGTTAAATTGTGAAAAGAAATAAATTCAGGGTAATAACACTGTTTACCGATATTGTAATTCTTGCAATATCATTTATAATTATGGTCCTGCTCAAACCTGCGGGACTCAGTTCCTATGTCCCCTCCCACGGTGCTTTTTTCATATTACTGGCAGTGATCTGGCTGACAGTCTCCATAGTCAACGGGAAAATGCACAGGGGAAAGATCACCAACTTCACCAGCCTCTTCAACAAGGTAATAGGCAGTAACCTGATATCCGTATCACTTCTCGCCCTGATAATGTATATCATCAGGGATTATTCCTATTCACGCGGAGTAGTGCTGGGAACCATAATAATTGCAACCCTGTCCGAGCTTTTTATTGGTGCAGCATATATTGCATATAAAAAGGCCAATGTCAGGGATTATGAGGAAGCAGATAAATTCAGGAAATACCGGAAACCCAGTGAAGAGGAACTGGTAAACAAGATCAACGGAAATGGGAACGGGAACGCCGCTGACAATGCCTTCAGAAACGAAAACGGGAACACTGGTGGCTACAACGACAGAAGTTCCGGTGGGAACGGGAACGGAAACGCTGGTGGCTTCAGCTACAACGACAGAAGTTCCGGTGGTAACGGGAACGGAAACGGATATAACAACCCCGGCGGAACTGACAAGACCGGGAGTTACTGTCTTGAAACCGCCGGAACCGGCAGGAATGTAATTGCCTGCGGACATGGCATCGGTAATCACAACGAAAGTGCCGGTATCAAGGGTAACGGGAACGGAAATGATAACGGAAATGGCAACTGGAATACCAGGGCCTCCGGTAACGGTAACGGCACAAATCATGAAAACTACCTGAATGTCAATCCCGGAATAATCCAGAAAATAGAAAAGGAAGCGGGAACAGAAATGGCCGGAGCTATCATAGGAATGACCGGTCCGAATCTGAACGGCCGTACCGCCGTTTTGTCAACAACCACTGTTTTCAATGTTGAAAACCTTCCGAAAGAAAAATATACATATCTGATCAACCTGCACAAAATTAATGATATAACACAGCTTGACGGCTTCATTGACGCTGTCAATGATAAAATCGAAATGAACGGATATTTTTTCTGCTGTGTCGAGACAAAAGATCAGAGGAAAAAAAGGATACTTAAAAAATATCCGCCGGGTCTGAATTACATATACTATTCTCTTGATTTCATTCTGAAACGCATATTCCCCAAGCTTAAATTCACCCGGCCCCTGTACATGTTCCTTACAAACGGAGGAAATTCGGTTATCTCCCGTGCCGAAGCCCTCGGCCGGCTCTGCAGAGGAGGATTCCATATCATGCAGGAATCATTCATTGGGAACCTGCTGTGTATTGAGGCAAAAAAGATCAGAAATCCCCTTCCTGTGAACGGATATTCCTATGGTCCCATAATTGCCCTTCCGCGGATAGGAAAGGACGGAAAACAGATAAAGGTCTATAAGCTCAGGACCATGCATCCCTATTCGGAATATATCCAGGATTATGTTTACAAGATGCATGATCTGCAGGAAGGAGGCAAATTCAGGGACGATTTCCGGATAACAACATGGGGTGCCTTCTGCAGAAGAGTATGGCTTGACGAGCTCCCAATGCTTATCAACATGTTCAAGGGTAACATGAAGCTTGTGGGGGTAAGACCTCTCAGCAAACAATATTTCAACCTCTATGATGAGGGGGTGAAGGAAAAAAGAATGAAACACAAACCCGGCCTGGTACCACCTTATTATGCCGACATGCCTGCCAGCCTGGAAGAGATACAGGCTTCAGAAATGAGATATCTTGACGAATTTGAAAAACAGCCGGTAAAAACCGACATAAGATATTTTTTCAAATCGTGGTGGAATATTTTCTTCCACGAAGCAAGAAGCAACTGACACCTGCATTACAGCCGATACACGTTGTGGATTGTGTGTTAACAAAAATTTTTCATGTACATTTACGGTGTTTTGCCAATCCTCCTTAAGACAAAGCAGTCTGCAGGAAAGGCTAAATGTAAAGGTCATTATGCTTTTCATTAAATTTGAAAACAGGTAAAAACATGAATAAAGGCAGGAAGAAGGTTTTTGTATCCGGTTGTTTTGATATGCTCCATTCGGGGCATGTTGCATTTTTACAGGAAGCTGCCCGCTACGGCGATCTTTATATCGGTCTGGGTTCAGATAAGACCATCCGGGAGCTTAAAGGCAGGGATACTGTTTATTCGGAAGAGGAACGTGCATATATGCTCAGTGCACTGAAAAGCGTTCACAGGGTTTCTGTCAACACAGGAAACGGACTCATGGATTTCAGGGATGACATGAAGAATCTTTCTCCCGATATTTTTATTGTGAATGAAGACGGCCATTCGCCGGAAAAGGAAGATCTCTGCAAAGAACTGGGCATTGAATACAGGGTACTGAAAAGGATTCCCCATGCCAATCTTCCGGCGAGGTCAACAACCGCACTGCGCTCTTCCAGACCCATCCCCTACAGGATTGATATTGCAGGTACCTGGATAGACCAGCCCTATGTATCGAAGTATCACCCGGGAGCAGCAATAACCGTATCAATAGAACCCACCATTGAGTTCAACGAAAGGTCGGGCATGGCCACTTCAACACGGAAAAAGGCAATAGAACTGTGGAATGATCACCTGCCTTTCGAAAAGCCCGAGAAGCTGGCAAAAACTCTCTTCAGGTATGACAATGATCCGGGGACCACAGAGGTGAGCGGTTCACAGGATTCCATAGGAATAGCTATGCCCGGAATCAACAGGTTCTATTATGACAGCGGGGAATACTGGCCCTCACACTTTGATACCGTCACGGATCCTGATATTATCGGATGGCTGGAGGAAAGACTTTTCATGGTGACCCTGTGGCCCAGACCGGACGGCTTTAATGTTTTAGCCGCTACCCATATAAACAAAGAAAATGTGAAGAGCCTGGCCTCTGCAGCTGACCTGGCATGGGAAGGGCTGATAAACAGGGATATGGAAAAATTCTCAGAAGGATTTCTGAATTCTTTCCGCTCCCAGATAAGGATGTTCCCTAAAATGATGACACCGGAAATTGAAAGGATAATCAGGCAGTACGAAGGAACAGCCAGGGCATGGAAACTATCGGGCGCCGGAGGAGGAGGATATCTCATACTGATCAGCGAAGAAGAAATACCCAATTCATTCAGGATCAAAATACGTCTCAGAGAACTGGGACTGTAGCAATTGCCACAGACTCTCCCCTGACGGAACGGAAAATCAGCTATTCTTTCTCCTTTATTTTTCTCAGGAAAGTAGCCGGAATTGTAAGAAGTATGTTCTGATCAAGCTTGTCAATACGGACAATGACCCTCCGCTTTCCGCCAGACCTGATAAGTTCACCCGTAAGTCCCACCATTGAACCGTTTATCACCTCAACAAGATCTCCCTTTTCAAACTTTTCGCATGTAACCTCCAGCTCCGCATCACTGTTGACAAGCAGGCGAAGATTGTCTATCTGGTTCTGGGGAATAGCAACAGGCTGGCCTCCAAAGGAAACAAACTTAACAACCCCGTAAGTCTTGTAAACCTTGGAAAACTCCTTCGGGACAACCTTAACGAAAACATAGGACGAAAGCAATGGTTTCATGATCAGCTTCTTCCGGTCACTCCAGCGTCGATAGGTTTTTTGGAGAGGAAGAAATGATTCAACAGCCTCTTCCAGAAGCCTGGCATGTACCAGCTTTTCGGCACGCGGATAAGTGTAGACAGCAAACCATCTGGGCTGTATCTGCTTCTTCAGAATCAAAGGCCCGGAAGTTTCAGGTAATATCGCAGAATCCATTATCAGCAGTTTTCCGCAAAGATAAAAAAAAGGCATAAAGGGGCAAATGAAAACAGCCTCTTCAAATGCTTTTCCAACAGCTCAGGAAAGGCTGCGATGAAGCGTTGTAATACTTTGTCTGAGTGACTGTTTATAAGATGTCATCCGGTGCTGTTTAGCATGTTTTTTTTATAATGAAAAAAAGCTATCTTTGCGGCACTGTTTAAATCTTATACCATGGCTCAAAAGGAAAAGACACGATATACGGATGTGGAGCTTGAGGAGTTCAGGGAGATCATCCTGGCGAAGCTGGATAAGGCCAGGAAAGATTATGAAATACTGAAATCAAGCATTTCACACGAAGAGAGCAACGACACAATGGATACCTCTCCCACATTCAAGGTTCTGGAGGAAGGCGCAACTACTCTTTCAAAGGAGGAAGCCGGGAGACTGGCACAGCGTCAGCTTAAATTCATACAACATCTGCAGGCTGCACTTGTTAGGATTGAAAACAAGACATACGGAGTATGCCGCGAAACAGGAAAATTGATTGCGAAAGAAAGATTACGCGCCGTACCGCATGCCACCCTTTGTATTGATGCAAAACTAAAACAGAAGTAAAGCTCATTTAGGTACAGAAGGAAAGGAAGCAAGGGCGCAAAATAAAAGAAAGCAGCACAGTAGTAAAAGCGCTAAGCCCCGGGAAGAAAAGAAGCAAAAACACAGAAGAAAAAACAAATACAAAAGGATTAAAGCCATCCGTAAGCGGGTGGCTTTTTTAAATCACTGACCTGAAATAATCAATCGTCTTTTTCAATCCCGTTTCCAGATCAACCAGCGGTTCCCATCCAAGCTCCTTTTTTGCCAGTGAAATATCCGGACGACGCTGCCGGGGATCATCTTCCGGCAGAGGCAGGTATCTGAGACCGGATCCTGATCCGGTAAGCCTTATAATCTTTTCCGCAAGTTCCCGTACCGATATCTCAACAGGGTTACCGATATTTACCGGACCGATAAAACTGTCGGCTGTCTCCATCAGGGTGATCAGTCCCGCTATCAGGTCATCCACATACTGGAAACTGCGGGTATGGGAACCATCGCCGAAAATGGTCAGATCCTCCCCTTTCAGGGCCTGCACGATAAAGTTTGATATCACCCTTCCGTCATCAAGGCTCATGCGCGGACCATAGGTATTGAATATCCTTGCCAGCTTGATCTTCAGACTGTGCTGCATATGGTAATTCATGAAAAGCGTTTCGGCACAACGCTTGCCTTCATCATAGCATGCACGGGGGCCAAGCGTGTTTACATTGCCCCAGTACGACTCCTTCTGGGGATGAATTTCAGGATCACCATAAATCTCGCTGGTTGAAGCCTGCAGTATTTTTGATCCGGTCCGCTTTGCAATACCCAGAGTATTTATCGCCCCCATAACCGAGGTCTTGATAGTCTTGATACCATTAAACTGGTAATGCAGGGGAGAAGCAGGACAGGCAAGATTGTATATTTCGTCAACCTCAATAAATAACGGAACGGTTATATCATGCCTGATAGCCTCAAATCGGTGATTATCAAGCAGATGCATTATGTTTTTTTTGGAGCCGGTGAAATAATTATCAAGACAGATAACTTCATTGCCGGATTGCAGGAGCCTTTCACAGAGATGCGATCCTATGAATCCGGCACCGCCTGTTACCAGTATGCGTTTCATATGGGGATTTTTAGTCAGGAACAAATATAGCGATTCTATATTTATTGCACATTGCTGAACGGGATCCTTACGAACGCTTCATCTATTGCACTTTGCCGGTCAGGATCCTTACAATCGCTTCATCTATCGCACCTTGCCGGCCAGAATCTTTACGACCACGTCATTTATTAAACCTTGTCGATCAGGATCTTTACGATCACTTCGTCGATTTCGACTTCCTTCCCCCTGCTGCCGTTGATATTCCTGTCAAGGACAATCTCCGTGGCCAGGGTCTGGGATCCGATATAGTCCGAATGTTTAAGAATAGCATCCCTTACATATTTGTGATCCTCTATTCTTATTCTGATCTTGTCTGTCACGTTGAAACCGCTTTCCTTCCTGATATTCTGGATACGGTTGATAAACTCCCTTGCAATTCCCTCATGCCGGAGCTCTTCCGTAACCGTAACATCAAGGGCTACCGTCAGTCTTCCTTCATTGGCAACCTGCAGACCCGGTATATCCTCCGATATTATCTCCACATCCTCCAGGCCAAGACTGAGTTTCTGTCCTTGTATTTCAAGATTCCACGATCCCGATGCCTCGAAGGAAGCTATCTCTTCCTGCGAAAGCTCCGTGACCGCTTTGCTTATATCCTTCATCATACTGCCGTATTTAGGGCCAAGAAGGCGGAAATTGGGTCTGGCTTTCCTGACAAGCATGGCAGCCGTATCATCCAGATATTCGACTTCCCGTACATTGACCTCGGTAAGAACCAGGTCCCTTACAGCCTCAAACTTCTCCCTGAAACTGCTGTCGGGAACGGGAAGCATGATCTTTGCCAGTGGCTGCCGCACTTTTATACTCACCTTTCTCCTGAGGGCATGTACCATCGAGGATATTTTCTGGGCTATGAACATTTTTTCTTCCAGATCCTTGTCGATCAGCGATTCATCATGAACCGGGAAAAGCGCAAGATGTACTGATCCCCCGGAATCCCTTCCGCTTGTCATATTAAGATCGCGGAAAAGCTCATCCATGAAAAAGGGAGCAACAGGAGCCGCGAGCCGGCTGACTGTTTCGAGACAGGTAAAGAGGGTCTGGTAAGCTGAAATCTTGTCGTGGTCATAATCGCCGCCCCAGTAACGCTTCCTGCTCTGCCGGACATACCAGTTGCTGAGATTGTCTATTACAAAATCCTGAACCGCCCTGGCTGCACGTGTGAGATCATAATCCTCATAGCTTCGCCCGACTTCCTTGACCAGCGAATTGAGAAGGGAAATTATCCATCTGTCTATTTCAGGCCTTTCATTAACCGGAATATCCTTTTCGGCATACCTGAAATCATCAACATTTGCATAAAGGGCAAAGAATGAATAGGTGTTGTAAAGAGTTCCGAAGAATTTCCTCTTTACCTCATCCACTCCCTCAATGTCAAACTTGAGATTATCCCAGGGCTGGGAGTTTGTAAGCAGATACCAGCGAAGCGGGTCAGAGCCGTATTTTTCAATTATCTCAAAAGGATCGGCAGCATTCCCGAGCCGCTTCGACATCTTGTTCCCGTTCTTGTCGAGGATCAGCCCGTTGGATATTATGTTTTTAAATGCAACCGAGTCAGATATCATACATGCAATGGTATGAAGGGTAAAGAACCATCCCCGGGTCTGGTCAACACCTTCCGCAACAAAATCGGCAGGAAACATATTGTTGAAATTTTCCTTGTTCTCAAAAGGATAATGGGACTGTGCATAGGGCATGGCACCCGAGTCAAACCATACATCAATAAGATCCGGTTCACGGAACATCTTCCTTCCCGAGGGACTTACCAGTATGATATCGTCCACAAAGGGACGGTGAAGATCCAGCATGTCATAGTTTTCAGAAGAATTGTCGCCTTCGGTAAATGTGGCAAGAGGATTTGTTTCCATGAAGCCCGCCTGAAGCGACTTTTCTATTTCAGTTTTAAGTTCACCCACCGAGCCTATGCATACTGTTTCTTTCCCGTCGTCGGTTCGCCAAACCGGCAGTGGAGTTCCCCAGAAACGTGACCGCGAAAGGTTCCAGTCAACAAGATTCTCCAGCCATTTCCCGAATCTCCCCGAGCCTGTTGAAGCCGGCTTCCAGTAGA
>LSQX01043514.1_pt2 | contig 18223 bp, 15 predicted proteins | sample 654561 | NCBI WGS metagenome assembly LSQX01 (sample SAMN04489861, study PRJNA283612) | anaerobic digester metagenome | isolation source: 4 biogas reactors fed with cattle manure at either 37C or 55C with and... | place: Denmark: Kongens Lyngby | collected 2014
GCGGATGGGGCGGCCTGTTTGATGATGAGGGTAGTGGCTATTCAATCGGCAGGGCCGCCTTGAGCGCTGCTGTCAAATCTTTTGAAAAACGCGGGACGGACACGATCCTCCCGGATCTGATTACAGAAGAATGGCATCTGAGCAATTTTCGACAGGTGGTCCATCATGTCTATAAATCGGATAATTACCGCGGTCTGGTTGCAAGTCTGACAAACCTGGTGGTGGACGCCGCACAATCAGACGCGGTGAGCGAGCATATTTTATTGCAGGCAGGCCAGGATATGGCACAGCAGGTGGTTTCTTTATTCCGGCGTGACGGTATTCCCGCTGATGTACCGATCATGGTTGCAGGTAGTGTCTGGAAAGACAACCCCGTTATGTTTCGCTCCTTCTACCAGAAGGTTACGGCTGACCTGCCAGATTCGCACATATATTTCCCATGGTANNGTCATCGGGGGCGTCGTTGCCAGCCAATATGAAAAGCATCAGCAGTTAAGCAATGCTCAGCTCACACATGTTATGCACGCTTTCCCCGATTATCGCTACAAGGTCGGCAGGAGTACGCTGCTTTTGGAACAAACCGGTTTCCAACAAGCCCATATAGGCATCTCCTGAAGACCGCTTAAGCGCCTTTGCACCGACAACGAAACGGCTGGTCTTTCGCATCCTTGCAGAAAAACCAGCCGCTTTTCAGGTTTGATGGTGCCTGATGTCCAGTCGATTAAGGTTTTCAGTTGGCTAAGACAGTTTGCCAGATCTGATCATATAGCGTATCGATCTTTTCGCTGGAATAGAAGACCTCAAGCGTCTCAATGGTTGCTTCGTCCGGGTAATAGTTGGTGTTGCCCGTGATTTCCGGCGGCAAATTTTCCAGTACATCCAGATGTGGAGAGGAATAACCAACATATACCGTATTCATTAGGGCAATGTCCGGCTGGTACATGAAGTTGATGAAGTCATGCGCACCCTGCACATTACGTGCGTTTTGTGGAATACACATCATATCGATCGACAGGTTAGAACCTTTGGGCAGAACATACTGCAGTGTTTCCGGATCTGAGCCTTCTTCCTCGAGGCGCTGCTGACAAACCACATGGTCACCGGACCAGGCCACACCAGCCAGCAATTCACCGGATACATATTTGTCTTTCAGTTCATCGATTCCGACCAGAGGACGAACCGTCTGCCGTTGTTCAATAAGCAATTGCTTGGCTTCTTCCAGCTCATCCGGATCCAGGCTGTTCATGCTGTAACCAAGATGGTTCAGTGCGACGCCGATCGATTCCCGCATGCTGTTGTACATGCCAATCCTGTCTTTTTTGGAGGGATCAAAGAGCACTTTCCAGACATCTTCAGGTTCTGTGCCGCTGATCGTCTCAAGCTCGTCAGCGTTGTAAATCAAGCCTACTGTGCAATAGAAATAAGGTACAGCATACTGATAAACCTGATCATTGAGCGCCGGATCTTCAGCCAAATCGATTTTCTTCAGGCGAGGATCAAGATAACGGCCAACATTGGGCAGTTTAGCCATGTCGACCGGCTGCAGCTTTCCTTCATTGATCAGTCGGATAACCATATAGTCTGAAGGGACAATCACATCATAGCTCTCTTTTTCAAGTTTAGGATACATTTTTTCATTGTCATCATAAGTCAGATAAGTGACCTTGTACTGGGGGTAGGCAGCTTCAAAAGCCTTGATAACATCTTCAATAGGGTAATCACGACCATACAAGGTATACGTGTCATTTTCGCGTGAAATATATTCACCCCAATTGTAAATGACCAATGGTTCCCGTTCGTCACGGCTGCAGCCGGTTGGTATGGCTAACAGAAGCAGGCTGAGGATGATGAGCAGGATGATTGTTTTTTTCATGAACGATTACCTCCTAATGAATCCTTTTTTTCCCGGCCGCTCCGGCTGTTGACCAGCAGCAACAAGCCCAGCACGGCAACAAACAACAAGGTGGACAAGGCATTGATCTGGGGGTTCACACTTTTTCTGGCCATGGAGTAGATGGTGATGGCCAGCGTAGAGATCTGGTTGCCTGCAGTAAAATAACTGATGACAAAATCATCTATGGAAAGTGTAAAAGTCAAAATCAAGGCTGTTACAATGCCTGGCATGATTTCCGGCAGAATAACTCGCCAGATCGCCTGAGCCGGTTTACAACCCAGATCAAGAGCTGCTTCAAACAAATTGCGGTCAAGCTGACGCAGTTTTGGGGAGATGGACAGGATGGCGTAAGGAATATTAAAAGCGATATGCGCCAACAGGAGTGTGGCAAACCCTGTTTGTATGCGGACAAAGAAAAAAAGCAGCATTAAGGATATGCCGGTGACCAGGTCCGGACTGACATTTGGTATATAGGTGATCGTCATGATGGCTTGCCGCCAACGGCGTTTCATGGCATCAAGGCCCAGGCAGGTGATGGTGGCGATCAGGGTAGCCACGATGGCTGAGATAAAAGCGACCGTCAAGGTCACGCGGAGAGCGTTCATGATGTCACGGTTCTCGAAAAGTTTCCGATACCACTCCAGTGTGAAGCCACCCCATACGGCACGGGACTTTGCCGCATTAAATGAGAAGATGATCAGGACAAACACCGGGGCATAGAGAAACAGGAAAATCAGGGTCATGTACAGGCGACCGGGCAATCTGCGGATCATGTGAGGAGCCCTCCTTCGCCGCTTTCTTTTTCATAGCGTGTGAGGACACGCATGCTGGCCAGGACGAAAACAAGCAGGAGGATAGAGAGCGCTGAACCGGTTGTCATGTCGCGTGAGACCATAAACTGACGTTCTATGGCATTGCCGATCAGCAGATACCGGCCGCCGCCCAGCAAATCCGGGATCAGGAATGTTGTCATAGCCGGCATAAAGACCATATTGATACCTGACATGATTCCCGGCATGCTTAAAGGCAGAATGACCCGCCAGAAAATTTGCAGGCGGTTAGCACCCAGATCTTCTGCAGCTTCAATCACACTCGTGCTCATTTTTACCAGCACCGACTGAATTGGCAGGACCATGAAGGGCAGATAATTGTAGACCATGCCCAGTCCAATGCCAAAATCATTGTAAAGAAATTGAATGGGCGCAATATTGAGAAAACCGAGGAAGGTATTGATGATCCCGCGCGGTTCCAGCAAAGCCAGCCAGGCATAGGTTCGAAGCAAGGCGTTCATCCACATGGGCATGACAAAAAGAAAGAGCAGAAGGTTGCTGTTCTTTTTCCGGCTCTTAGCGCGCTTGGCCAGAAGCCAGGCGGCGGGATAACCGAGCAGCAGGCAGATCACGGTGCTGAACAAAGCTATTTCCAGAGATTTGGCAAAGACATTAACATAGATCGGTACCTGCAAATCAATGCCAAATAAACTGTTCAGGGAAAAAAGATTTAAAGCCACCGTGTCCGCTGTGGAGAAAACGCGGGAAAAGCCTTGCCAGGTGACAAAAAGCCTGCCTGAGGCATCATAGGCTGTGAAGGCATAAAAGGCCACCAGCAGCAGCGGTGCCAGCGTAAAGACGGCAATCCAGAGCAGATAGGGATAGGCAAGGCGTCTTAAGGATTTCACCAGTTATCCACCCCCTCGGTATTTAATCCATCCGCCGGCTTATCGGGTTTGCGCCTGTCTGGTGAGTCATCTGATTTTGCCATGACATGGATGTCTTCCGGATCAAAGGTCAAACCTACCGCGCTGCCTTCTTCGTAGCGGTCGGTGCTCTGAATCATCCACTCATATGTGCCGGACGCCACCAGCATTTCATAGTGGACCCCTTTGAAAACAACTGATGTGACGACACCGTTGATGGTGTTATCAGTCGGACTGGTCATTTGAATATCTTCTGGACGGATGACAACATCGACGTCCTCGTCAGGGAAACGTTTATCGATACAGGTGAAGGTTCTGCCGGCAAAGGTGACGATGTAATCGTCTGACATACGGCCGGAGATAATATTGCTTTCCCCGATGAAATCGGCGACGAAAGCATTGCGAGGCTCATTATATATGTCAGTGGGCGTGCCAATCTGCTGGATCCGCCCTTCCTTCATGACGATGATGGTATCGGACATGGTCAGGGCTTCTTCCTGATCATGTGTCACATAGACAAAGGTGATCCCCAGGCTGCGCTGCATATCCTTGAGCTCGATTTGCATTTCCTTGCGCATTTTCAGATCGAGGGCACCAAGTGGTTCATCCAGCAGCAGAACCTTAGGCTTGTTGACGATGGCTCTGGCGATAGCGACACGCTGCATTTGACCACCGGACAGTTGATCAATCCAGCGGTCAGCGTATCCTTCCAGGTCAACGGTTTTTAAAGCCTGGCCGATACGGCTGCGGATCTCATCTTTCGCAATTTTTTTAATTGAAAGGCCGAAGGCAATGTTGTCGTATACATTGAGGTGGGGAAACAGGGCATATCGCTGGAAAACCGTATTGACCTGCCTCTTGTAGGGCGGTATGCGAAGCAGGCTCTGCCCGTTAAAGAAAACGTCACCGGAATCTGGCTGTTCAAAACCGGCCAGTATCCGCAGTGTGGTCGATTTACCGCAACCACTGGGTCCCAGCAGTGTGATGAACTCATTATTGCGGATATAGAAGGTGATGTCTTTCAGCACTTGTGTAGAGCCAAACGATTTATTGATTTTCAAAACCTCAATGATGTGCGCTGACCCGGTGTCATCCTGCAGGTATTGCCTGGCATCATTTTGCGGTTCCGTTTTTTGACGGATATGCTGCTTTGACCATGAGTCCATTAACTGTATCACTCCCTCTAGAAACTTGGTGGTGTCGAAATCCAGAGAACACGTGCGCGTCGCTTGCTGTTGTTTACCACAACATGTGGTTCTCTGGGATGGATTATAAAACTGTCGCCTTTACGGGCCCTGATGATACGCTGCCCCAGATGAATCTGCACAGAGCCTTCCAGTATATAGCCAAATTCTTCACCTTCGTGTGGTTTGTCAGGAGAGGAGGATCCTCCCGGCTCAAGGGTCAGCAGAATGGGTTCCATCGCGTTTTTTTGGGCATTGGGTACCAGCCAGCAGATGTGGTTCCCTCGATCCGCGTCACACTTGGTTGCATAATCAGTCCGGCTGAAGACGATTCTCTCGTCCGGGTCTTCCTGAAAAAACCGTGTCAGATCTGTTCCCAGAGAGGAGAGGATATCCATCAACGTGGCAATGGAAGGTGATGTAATGTTCCGTTCCACCTGCGAGATGAACCCCTTGGACAATTCACACCGGTCAGCCAGCTCTTCCTGTGTCAATTTGTTGGCCAGTCGCAAGTACTTTATTTTTTCACCAATATTCACAGCCTGTCCTTCCACTGGACCACTCCTGCCGTCTCAGCCGTTTTGCAGATCTGGTGCCAGTTGTGAGCCATTCATAATAACTAAACAAATAGTTTACAAAGGCTAAACATATGCGAACATTATAGCGAGCATCAGATTGTCTGTCAACGCAAATAAAAGCTGTAAACTGCTGAATTGTTCTATGAATTATTCTATGTTTGTCGCTGGTGTTTCTGACAACATGATGGATCCTTATTGACTTATTTGCAGACGTGTAATACCTTTTTATATATTGGGCCTATGCATCTGGCCTGGTTATACTCTGCAGATGTAAAGATCGTGCGCCTTCATGGTCTTTCAGTGCGATGATCGCTGATGACAGATCGATGAGACCGCAGAATAACTGGATATTGTCAGTTAAGCGCAGACCGACTGGGTGGCAATAAGCCGCATGATGTATTGTTGGAGGATATGACATGAAAAAAAACAACCTGAGTCTTGTTTCGCCTGAATATCTGGGTATTCCGTCTGAGTCAATCAACAGGTTTCTCGATCAGGTGCAGGAAAAGCAACTTCCGATGCACAGTTTTCTTTTACTCAGACACGGCAAGATCGCCGCTGAAGGCTACTGGCCGCCTTTCGATGAGAATCGTTTTCACCGCATGTATTCTGTCAGCAAGAGCTTCACATCTGTCGCCGTCGGTATGATGGTTGATGAAGGAAAACTCAGGTTGGATGATAAAGTTGCCAGCTTTTTTCCCGAATATCTTCCGGAAAACCCGCATCCCTACACGCTGGAAGCGACCGTTGAGCACCTGCTCATGATGGCGACACAGAATGAAACAAATTCATACAGCTTTGAGTCCAAAGATTTCGTTGAGACTTTTTTCACCGATGCGAAACCCAAACATAAACCAGGAACAATTTTCCACTATGACACAGCCGGAACCACCGTGCTGTGCGCCATTGTAGAAAAGCTGGCTGGCAAGCCGATGCTGGAATACATGCGTCCGGTGCTTGATGAGATCGGGTTTTCTGAAGATGCCACATGCATCGAAACACCTGAAGGACGCTCCTGGACAGGATCAGGGATTCTTTGCACGCCGCGCGACCTGGCGAGGTTTGCCCTGCTGTGCCTCAATAAAGGGGCCTGGAACGGTAAACAGCTGGTCAGTCAGGCCTATATGGAAGCGGCAACAACCCCTCGGATCAACAACGCTGTGGCGCGTACCAGCTGTGGAAACGCATATGGTTACGGTTACCAGTTCTGGGGTATGATGAATGGTGGCTTTGGCTGTTTCGGCATGGGGAGCCAGTTTGCTTTCTGTATGCCGGAGAAAGATGCCATCATGGTAACAACCGCGGATACACAAATGCTCAGTGGGGCGGAAGATCTCCTGGTTGATGCTTTTCATCAGATTCTGGGCAGCATGCAGGATGAGGCGCTTCCGGAAGACACTGCCAGTGTGGCGCAACTACAGAACCGCCTGGCCAATCTGTCCATTCCCCTGCCTGAAGGTGCGAATACATCCAGCCGATCCATGCTGTTCGCAGGGAAAACCTATGAATTTGAAGCCAATCGTTCCGGATTCAAGTGGATGCGTTTTACCTGGCAAGATGATCAATGCGTCATCCAATATGAAAATCCGACGGGAACACATCAGATAACACTAGGCATGGGCCATTATGCAGCTCAACAATTTCCGGAAAAATACAGTGGTAAACGTATCGGGACACTGGACCGCCACTATCAGTGCATCGCGGCAGGTGCCTGGGTTGATGACCATGTTTTGATGGCCACACTCTATTCAGTCGACGACCATCTCGGCACACTGAGGATGCAGTTTGCCTTCACGGAATCTGAGCTTTGCGTGTTCATGACCAAAACGGCTGAATTCTTTTTCAATGAATACACCGGTTTCCTGACCGGTTATGCCAAAGCATAGGCTATATGGCCCTAGGGAATGAGGTTAAGCGTATGAAAAGGAAGATCACACTGGTCGGTGGCGGATCATACTCCTGGGCGCCCGGTCTCTTCGCCACCTTTTTTAACAATGATTTTTTCCATACAGAAACAGAGCTTTGCCTTTTTGATATCAATAAGCAGGCACTGGAGCATGTCTATGCCTATTGTTCCTGGTACAACAGCAGGCATCCGGAAAAAGCGGTCACCCTCAGCACGACGATGAATGAAGATGCTGCCCTTGAAGGCTCCGATTACGTAGTCATCGCCATTTCCCACGGTGGCCTGGCTGCGGAGATGGAAGACCACCATATTGCCCGCCGCCATGGGTTTTACAATGTCAAAGGCAGTGAATCCGGTATCGCTGGCGCCAGCCGGACCATCCGACATGTTCCGGAATTTCTGCGCTATGCCCGTAAAATGAAACGCTTGTGTCCGCAAGCCATGCTGTTGAACGTAACCAATCCATTAACCGCTCTAACGCGCTGTGTGCAAAAGTATGAAAATATTCAGGCCATGGGCTTTTGTCATGGCATTTTAAACCATCTGGACATTCTGCTGCCCTATTTCGGGGCAGACAGCATGGCTGATGTCAGTTTTTCCGTAACCGGTGTCGATCACTGTTCTTTCCTGACGGATATCTGCTTCAAGGGACAGGATGCTTTGCGGATCATGCGCGATAAAGGCATGATTGAAGCTGCTTGGGAGGGTAAAAGCAGCATAACCTTTGATGATCCATTCGCCGGCAGGGAAAACCAGCGCATTCGTTTCATTCTCTGGGATATCCTGGGGCACATGCCGGGCTTAAGTGATGAGCACTGTGCAGAGTTTTATTACCAGACGACAGGGAATGAGGAGAACAGGGCATTCTTCGGCATGGCGTATGACCGGTTGGCTGACCGTCCGGCGTCTGTTGAAAGGCTGCGCAACATGATTGTTGAGCCGCTGGAGAAAAAAGAAATGCCGTCAGAGATTCATGGTGATGAGATTATCCACAGAGCTGTAGAAGCACTGGAAGGTGGCCGCCAGATGTATGACGTTGTGAATTACCGTAATCTGGGCCAGGTGCGCGAACTACCGGCTGATGTCGTTGTTGAGACTTTCGCTACACTGGATGGTACCGGCGTTCATCCGGCTATAGCCAACCCCATGCCCAAAGCGGTAGAAGCCATTGTCCGCCCTACAGTTCTGCGTGAGGAGCTGTTCATGGAAGCCGCTGTTGAATGGAACGCAGACAAGCTGGTCGCTGCCCTGGCGATCGATCCGCTGGTGCAGGATTTCCGGAGGGTGCGGGCTGTTGTTCAAGACATGATGGACTATAATGCACAATGGCTGTCCGGGCAGGGCTAAGCACTGTCTTCGACAAAATAGGAAGGATATAATCCCAAGGGATATTGTAAGGAGAGAAAATGATGAAGAAGTATGTTCTATGTGGAGCAAGCGGCCGCGGCTACAAAATGTATGCCGAAAATATTGTACATGATTACGCAGATATCGCCGTATTGGCAGGTATCTTCGATATCAACCCGATGCGCGCTGAGTTTGTGCGTGATTGTGTTGATGACAGCAAAACGATTCCCGTCTACACGGATTTCGACCAGATGATCAAGGATACCAGCCCTGACACGGTCATCGTCACAACCATGGACAGCTTTCACCATGAATATGTGGTGCGTTCTCTTGATTTCGGCTGTGATGTTATCTGCGAAAAGCCCATGACTATTGATGCTGAGAAAACGAGAGAAATTTTCGAAGCGGAAAAGCGCAACAACCGCAAGATCATCGTAACATTCAACTGCCGTTTCATGCCCTTTGCCAAGCGGATCAAGGAGATTATCCGCAGCGGTGCGATCGGCCAGGTGCTGAGTGTGGATTTTGAATGGCTGCTTGATCAGCATCACGGTGCTGATTATTTCCGCAGGTGGCATAAATTTTTGAAAAACGGTGGTGGTCTGCTGGTCACGAAGGCAACACACCATTTCGACCTGATCAACTGGTGGATTGAAAAAGAACCAGTCAAGGTCTATGCAAACGGTGAACTGAGTTTTTATGGCCCGAAAAGAGAAGAGCGGGCGGAGCGCTGCAGCAAATGTCCGTACCGGAAAAGCTGTGAGTTTGTTATGTCCGGTTTCGACGACCTGAATGGTGTGCACAGTGATGATTTCCTGAATAAGATGTACTTTGAACCAGAAAAAATCGATGGGTACATGCGCGACCAGTGCGTGTTCGCACCCAGCGATATTTACGATAACATGTCGCTCTCCGTCCGGTATACAGATGGTGTCCTGATGACCTATTCACTCAATGCCTATATGCCCTATGAGGGCTGGCGAGTTGCCATCAACGGCACCAAAGGCCGGCTTGAGGCCCAGGAGTTTTCCGATCGGGCCCCTGACGCGGACCAGCCCAAGAAAATTACAATTTACACGCCGGATAATGAGAAAACGGTTCATTATGTGCCAAAGGCGACCGGCAGCCATGGTGGCGGCGACAAGGTGCTCCTGAACTGGCTGTTCCGAGAAAAGCCGGAAGATCCGCTGAATCAGTCGGCCGGGTCAAGGGAAGGCGCCTTATCCTTGCTGATCGGAGCGGCTGCCAACATCAGCATTAAAACCGGAGACCCTGTTGTTCTGAAGGATCTGGTCGAGCTTCCGGACTAAACGAAAAAAGCCACTCGGCTACTCTGATGTCAGCTCAGATTTTAATGCAGCCACCACTGGGATGGGCCATTGATTTTTGCGTTGTTGACGTTTATGATGGCAAAAAGATATGGCGAGGAGGATCAAGAGCGATATGGACGCGCGAATGACTGGTGAGAATGAAGATTTGCGGCAACAGCTGCAGACGGCAAAACGGGTGGTCATCAAGGTTGGCACCTCTACGATAACGTATGAGAACGGGCGCTTTAACCTGACCAATCTGGACCATCTGTGCCGCTCCATTGCCAATCAGAAAAACCAGGGCCGGGAGATCATCCTCGTTACCTCCGGGGCGATAGGTGTTGGTGTCGGCCGTCTGCGGTTGCCGCAAAAACCGCAGCGTATGCGTGAGAAACAGGCAGCGGCCGCTGTTGGCCAGTGTGAGCTGATGAGCATGTACAGTAAAATCATTGCAGACTATCATTATGTTGTCGCCCAGATCCTGCTTACGAAAGATGACATAGACGATCCGGTCACCAGAGAAAACATCCATAACACGTTCGAAGCCCTGCTGGATCAGGAGATTCTGCCGATTGTCAACGAGAATGATACGGTGTCGACACGAGAGATCTACCACAACGGGACTTTCGGCGATAATGACGCTTTATCGGCGATCGTGGCGCGACTGGTTGAGGCCGACCTGCTGGTTATCCTCTCGGATATTGATGGCTTATATGACAAAGACCCGCATCAGTATGAGGACGCGACGCTGCTCAGTACCATCCACAAGGTGGATGAATGTGTTGAGCAGCTGGCAGGCGGTGAGGGCAGCAATCGAGGCACAGGCGGCATGCGCACCAAGCTGATGGCTGCCCGTATTGCCGGTGAAGCCGGGATACCTACTGTCATCGCCAATGGCTCACAAGAACATGTGATTGACACTGTATTAGCCGGCAGGGAAACGGGAACCTTGTTTTGCCGGCCGGAATCAGTTTCTGAAAAGCCGGTAACCAGGCTAGATTGATTTGATTATCCTTCCGGAATAACAGCCTGCCCCTGTTCTGGCGCCAGCGTCTGCCCCTGTTCTGGCGCCAGCGTTGGTGTCGGGGCAGGGGCAGGCTCGTGTATCGTGCACTGGTCGCGCGGATTCATCAAAGCCCCTTCGATGAAATACTCTCTGGTTGAATGTGGGCAATATGGCGAAACGCGCATGCCTGATTCAGTGCAGATTGTCATCGACTGGACGCCATCAGGACGTTCAAAGTCAAGTTGCTCTTTGTCAACATGGATACGATTCATGACATCCTGCCAGATCTTGATGGCACTGCTGCCGTCACTTGATGGGATGTTTGTCAGGCCCAGGCGATTATCATAGCCATACCAGACGGCAGATGTATAATACCGCGTATAACCGCAGAACCATTTATCCCTGTTTTTATCTGTTGTTCCAGTTTTTCCGGCAGCCGGCATATTCTCCAGGGCGTAACCTGAGGCTGTCCCGCCCCGCGTGAAAACACCTTTGAGGATATCGGTCATGATAAATGCTGTTTCCGGTTTGTAGGCCTGGTTGAATTGGGGAGCGTTGTCCAGCAATACCCGCCCTTCAATGTCCAGCACTTTTGTATAGACATATGGCTCTGTGTATAAGCCTTGATTGGCAAAAGTGGCATATGCTCCAGCCATTTCATATGTGGTCATGCCTTTACTGAAACCACCAAGTGAAATGCTGACATAGTTTTCCTCACTTCGGTCCAGCCCCACCTGACGCAGATAAAGCAGGGACGTGTCACCGCCTAAAACATTCAGCCAGACAAATGCGGCGATTGTATTACTGGAATACTTGAGCGCGTCACGCACGGTCAGATTGCCTTTGAATGCACGGTAGCTGTTTTTGGGATAGGGCGTAGTGGGATTCTTATCATCAAGAAAATACTCCTGATCGGTGAAAACCGACGCTGCTGTTACTTTACCGGTATCCAGCGACGGACCATAAACGGCTAGAGGTTTAATGCTGGAACCGGGCTGGCGATGCGCGTCAATCGCACGGTTAAGCACAAAATTGCCGGTTTTCTCACCATATCCTCCGACCATGGCTTTGACTTGGCCGGGGTGGTCGAGGTTGTCGACAACAACGATACTGGCATTTGGTTTTTCCGGCAGGTCAATCAATTTATCCGGATTGGCGATAAACAGCGTCTGGTCGGAAAAAGATGCTTCAGCTTCAGCCTGGACAGCAGGATCGAGTGTTGTTTCAATGGTCAGACCCGCATTATAGACCGCAAACCAAGCGATGTCCTCTCTATAACCACGTCTTTCCACCAAATCATCCACTACATTTTCAATGACATAATCAACAAAATAGGAATTGATCTGGGTTGCGGAAACCTTCGGCGGCGTCCGGCGAAAAACGAGTTCCGTATTCAGTGCCCGCTGGTATTGGCTGTCCGTGATCATGTCCAGCTCATTCATTTTACTCAGAATGATGCGCATGCGGCGCAGCGCGTTGCGCCGGCCTGTTTCCGTCAGAGGATTGTAGATCGAAGGGCCGTTGGGGATGCCAGCCAGAAAAGCACATTCAACCAGGCTGAGATCCTTAGCGTCTTTGTCGAAGTAGGCCTTCGCAGCTGACTGGATACCAACATAGCTGTTTCCCATAGGGACAAGGTTGATATACAGTTCCATGATCTCATCTTTGCTTTTCTGCTGTTCCAGGATAATCGCATTGTACCATTCCTGCACTTTGCGCTGGGCAGAAATCTGATCTTCGCCTGAGACCAGCTTCACAGTCTGCTGGCTGATGGTTGAGCCGCCATGCGTCGCGCTGCCGCCATTCATGACGGCACTGAGCACTGCGCTGAATATGCGCCGCGGATCAATGCCTACATGTGTGTCAAACCGTTCATCTTCAATCGCTTTGAATGCGTCAGCAATATAGGTGTCTTTGACTTCCCGGAATGAGATGTATTCCCTGTTGATGTTCTGGCTGCCGGTGAGTATTGCGACATCGTTGCCATGCATATCTTTGATGCGCGTTGTCTCGTTTGTGTTTTTTATGTGGTCAGTCGATACAGGCGTAGCGGTCGTTATATAGCCGACAAGCATGCCGCCGCCAATACCGCCCAACAGAAAAGCAACGATAACCAACATGAGGATAAATAAAGTTATGGCACGGCTGATGGCCAGGCCAATGACCCGGGGTATGGACAACAAACTGCTGCTGTGTGTTGGTTTGCCTTTAAGGTGCCGGTATAATTCTTTGCGTACCGCATCACTCGAACGCCGCCTTTTTGGCGGTGCGTAATATCTCTTTTTGTCAGCCATGTTCAGGCCTCCATTATTGACAATCATGACCTGGAGTGAAGCACAAGCTACAAGCTACTCCATGATAATCTGATTCGGGTTAATTGGTGTGCCATAGAAGGATATGCCAAAATGCAAATGCGATGTTGTTGACGTTCCTGTGTTGCCGACATCCGCGATGACCTGGCCTTTGCTGACCCGTTCACCCGTTGTGACATGAACCTTGCTGCAGTGGAAGTAGAGCGTCTCAAAACCGTTGCCGTGACTGATTTTGACAAAATTGCCCGAGCTGCTGTTGTAGCCTGTGTCACTCACCCTGCCGGCTGCAGATGCTTTTATTGGGGTTCCCTTTGGTGCACCCATATCGACCGCGCCATGGAAATGATAATAACCGTAAATCGGATGACGTCTGTTGCCATAGCCGGTCAGGCTTCCTGGAATCGGCTTCAATGTCGGTATGTTGGCCAGCTTTTGCTGGATGTTTTCTTCGTACTGCGTTAAGTCAACTTCAGCTGCTTCCGGTGTGTCATTGAATTTATCCAGCTTGCGTTGCAGCAGCAAAAGATCCTGTGCTTGCTGCACATAGGACGCGACGGTGGGACTCGAACGGGAAATCGTTTTCTCAGTGAGATTGCCCATCAGCGCATTCAGGATCTTCTCTTCCATCCTGGCCATTTCGTCCTGCTGCTCTTGCAGAGCTTCCTGTTGCTCCTGCAAAGCCTCCTGCTTTTCAATCAGGGAATCAGCCAGCTGTTCTGCTTCCTGGCGGGCCTGAAGCAGTTCCTGCTGTAAATTGACCTGTTCAACCTGGGCACAGCGGTTTTCATGCTCGAGCAAGGTGTCAGCCAGCCCGGTAATCGGCTGAACCGTGCTGGCGGCGCCTTGCACATCTGAGCCGCGACCCAACAGAAAACCGATCAAAGCTGTTCCCAGTAATAATAAAGCCACAACAGAAAACAGCAGGACTAAGCGATGATGTGATGTAATTGTTAGACCCGGTCTGACAACCTTGTTTTCATAACCGGTGGCGCCAGCGTGCTTCTTCCGCATGCCTTCTCCTTTGCGTTGATGATTCATGCGAGCCCATTATACGGCATCAAGCATTGTTTTGCAATAACACCGCAATCTGTCTGTTATATACAGATGAATAATGCAGGATGTAGTCTGGCCTGTCTATGATGTAAGGCTGACAGTCATAATATTCAGCCATTAAAAATAACAGAGAATTGATTGCGAAAAAATGCATTGTGAGAGCCGGGGATGACCATGGCATCTCCTGGTCAGACATGATAAACTGTGACCGTAACAGGCGGCAGCAACGCTTGTTTTCTGCCGTTAACAGGAGTGGTCATTGATGACAAGCAGACACAAACGCATACTATTGATAGCCACACTCCTTGTTGTGTTGTTTTTCATCGCCTACAGTGCGTTTTTTCGCAGCTATCTGGATAGTGATGCTTACTTGCTGATGGCTTATGAATATACTGGTCATGATCCGACCATTGTTGACTGGCAGTATCCCGACTTTGAGATCATCAATCATCAAGGCCGCCTGACCATTCATATTATCTTTCACACGACTGAAGACATGACACGCGGTCCGATCGGCTTGTATATCGATCCTTTTCGCAAAGAAGTATTCGATGAGGATCCGAGGGGCGCTGCCACAGCCGGCAGTAACAGCACCTCATGAGCGATGATGCGGGGAGGCGTCTCAAGTGGATAAAAAAGTCTTGAACGAAGTATTCCATAATCTTGACCGTTCCTTTTTTCTCGATGGGCCATGTAAAGACCTGGCCTCCTTCGATGAACCTTTGCCTATTGGTTATGGCCAGACGATCTCTCAACCCACTCTGGTTGTTGCCATGACGGCTCTTCTTGATCCGGAACCGCACAGCCGTGTCCTGGAAATCGGCACAGGTTCAGGCTACCAGACGGCTTTGCTGGCTTCCTTCTGTCAGACAGTCTATACCGTGGAGCGAATTGTTGAACTGGCTGAAAAAGCCCGGCAGCGGCTTCAAGCGCTTGGTTTGTGCAATGTATGCTATCGGACAGGAGACGGAAGCGAAGGCTGGCCGCAAGAAGCACCTTTTGACCGTATCATGGTGACGGCAGCAGCGGCTATTGTTCCACCTGCCCTGGAAGAACAGATGGTGCGGGGCGGCCGCATGGTGATACCTGTTGGCCCCCAGGGCTGGCAGGATCTGCTGCTGGTGCGCAAAACACACGATGGCCGTATTTTCCGGGAAAGCATAGAAAAAGTAGCCTTTGTCGAACTGGTAGGGCCGTACGGTTGGCACGGGAAAAGAGAGGACACTGAATAATGAACAAAAAAATGATTATTCTGTCGCACGACGCGCTGGTTTATGAAGACCTGAATTTTCTGGGTAGCCTGCCGACTTTTGCGGATCTGATCAGCAGAGGCGCGCAAATACGCACTTTGCGATCAATTTACCCCACCATTACCTACCCGGTTCATGCCAGCATCATCACCGGCCAGTATCCAGAACATCATGGTGTGATCAACAATGAACAGGCACAAATGGGTGTCCTGTCGTCTCCCTGGCACTGGTTCGCTGATGCCAACCGCTCAGATACACTGTTCACAGCGGCCAAAAATTCAGGACTGACAACAGCAGCTGTCTTCTGGCCTGTTTCGGGGAATGATCCGGATATTGACTACCTGGTCACGGAATACTGGTCACAGTCGGAGCAGGATGATCTCGAAGATGTGTTCCGCCGATCCGGAACCAGTGAAGCGGTCATGGCTGCTGCCGTCAGAAAAAACCTGCCACTGTTGAAAGGTTTTGAACGGCAGCATCCGCAAGCAGACGAATTTGTGATTCAGACCGCCTGTGACATGATCCGGCAGTTTCAGCCAGACCTTCTAGCCATACATCCGGCAGCGATAGACGGCGCCCGGCATGCCTCCGGCCTTTTTACGGACAAGGTGAATGAATCGCTTCGGCATACGGAACGCTGGACACGCATGATCATCGAAGCAACCCGTGAAGCCGGTGTATATGATCAGACAGACTTCATCATATTAAGTGACCATGGCCAGCTGGAGATCAAGCGGTCTTTGAACCTGAATGTAATCCTGCACGATCATGGCCTGATCAAGACTGATGAGCAGGGGAATTTCCTGGAATGGGATGCTTTTGTGAAGTCTGCTGCCCTGTCTGCCCATGTCTATCTGCGTAACCCTGCTGATGAAGCGCTTTCAGAGCGTGTTTATAAGCTAATGATGCATTTAAGGGATGAAGGAATATACGGTATCAGTGAAGTCTTTACTCGGGACGAAATTCGTAAGAAAGAGCATCTTGACGGAGCTTTTTCTTTTGTTTTGGAAAGCGACGGTTATACATCCTTTGGCAACGACTGGCGCCGTCCGATCGTCCGCTCCTTTGACCTGGACGACTACCGCTTTGGGCGGGCGACCCATGGACACCTGCCAGATAAAGGGCCGCAGCCCACATTCCTGGCAGCCGGACCTTCATTTTTGCCGGGTGCGGTTGTACAGCGTCGGCCGATCGTTGATGTAGCGCCAACGCTTGCCCTGGCACTTAAGTTGCAGTTACCGGATGCCGACGGGCAGCCCGTTAAGGAACTTCTGGTCAATGAGGTTTGAAATGGCGAAACGAACAAAAAACGCAAATGAGCAAAATGGCTTGCAACCTGGTGATGAAACAGTACTTAGCATTGAAGACATCAATCATCTGGGCCAGGGTGTCGGTCATATCAACGGGTTGACCGTTTTCACCACCAACACGATACCCGGAGACAGTGTACATGTGCGCGTCATCCGGCGACATCCAAAATACGCAGTTGCGGAACTGCTCCGCATTCTGCAGCCAGCAAATGCCCGGATTGAGCCAGACTGTCCCCAGGCTGACCGTTGTGGCAGTTGTACCCTGCAGATGATGCGTTATGCTGACCAGCTTCATTTCAAACAACAGCAGGTCGAGCAGGCACTGCTGCGGATCGGACACATAGAGCTGCAGCCAGGCGTCATACAGCCGATCATCGGTATGGATGATCCCTGGCATTATCGGGGCAAAGCGCAGTTTCCTGTCGGTGGCAGTCCAGAACAGCCTCTGATCGGTTATTATGCCAGTCGCACCCATGAGATCGTTGACGCGCCGGTCTGCCGCATCCAGTATCCTGTCGTTGACGCGATCCGGGAAACCCTGCGCCAGCACATCCGGACATGGCAGATCGAACCTTACCAGGATACAATTCACCAAGGCCTCTTGAGGCATCTGGTCGTCCGGATCGGTTATGCGACTGGCGATATCATGATCATTCTCGTGCTCAACGGCGACAATATACCCGGCCAGCACGAACTTGTCCGGCAGCTGCATCTTTGCATACGCGAAAATCAGGAGGCTGAACTGCCACCGCTCAACCTGCGTAGTGTCTGGTTGAATATAAATAAGGCCAGGACCAATGTAATTTTCGGTCCTGAAGACCAGCTGATCGATGGGCAGCCCTGGATCGAAGAAGTGATCGTCGGCATACGCAGCCGTATTTCTGCGCAGGCTTTTTTTCAGGTCAATCCCAGGCAGACTGCCAGACTTTACCAGCAGGTACTCGACATGGCAGCATTGCGTGGACATGAACGTGTTCTGGACCTTTACTGCGGCACCGGGTCTATTACACTGCAGCTGGCTGCACAAGCTCTATATGTCCATGGCATAGAAAATCACATGGGTGCCATTCTTGATGCGCGTATCAATGCCCAACTGAACCATTTTACCAATGTCTCTTTTGAGGCCGGCAACACAGAGGATGTATTGCCGATCTGGATGGAACAGCATCGCGATCTTGATCTTGTCGTCCTTGATCCCCCGCGAAAAGGCTGTGAGTCTGTTGTTCTAAACGTTCTTGGTGAATTGCAGGCTCCCCGCATGATCTATGTGTCCTGTAATCCAGCCACCCTCGCCCGCGATTTACGCATTCTGCAGACATTCAGCTATAAGGTGCAACGCGTGCAGCCGATTGACTTGTTCCCCTGGACCGGGCATGT
>LSQX01310496.1_pt1 | contig 18223 bp, 19 predicted proteins | sample 654561 | NCBI WGS metagenome assembly LSQX01 (sample SAMN04489861, study PRJNA283612) | anaerobic digester metagenome | isolation source: 4 biogas reactors fed with cattle manure at either 37C or 55C with and... | place: Denmark: Kongens Lyngby | collected 2014
TAATCACCATAGACAATACATTCATCTTCCGGAAGAGTAGACTCGATTGAAATAGACTTTGCTGCGGCAATACGCTTAATTGCACGAACAGAGTCGCTAACAATATTACAAAGATTTACATCTTCTTTCTGAAGTTTGAATCCAATATCTTGAAGTCTGAAAAGCTCTAGAAGATCGTTGATTAATCTCTCCATATGTTTGGTTTCTTTCAACATTTGCTCATAGTATTCAGATACTTCTGCGGGGTCGCTTATTGTTCCATCTTCGAGAAGTTCTATTGAGCCGCGCAGCACTGCAACAGGTGTACGCAATTCGTGTGAAATATTGGTTACAAAGCCAGAACGCATTTGATCGAGCTGTGATACTTCCTCTTCTGCAACTTTTAGTTTTGCAGCGAGAATATCCATTGAGGTCGCAAGCTGACCAATCTCATCTTTTGATTTTACACCCGTTGTAACATCGTAATTCCCCTCTGCAAGGGTGAGGGCAGTGTTATTAATTTTGAATATAGGTTTGGTGATAATGTAGGCAATAATTATTGCTACGATCCCTGATATAATTAGGGCAACTAAGCAACCGATTATTACCGTAATTAGACCTTCATTAACAGCTTCATTTATTCCACTGACAGCGGAATGTGCTAGCACCGCACCTACAACCTCATCGCCGTTGTATATAGGAGCTCCTACGGTCAGCGCATTCACACCAAGGGAGCCAGAGAATTCTTTGCCATAAGTTACTTTGCCTTCAAAAACCTCTTGAACAACATCTTTGGCATCATTTGGTAAGCTGTCGCTATTTATAGTCTCTGGGGTGTCCTCCTTGCCTAAGTCTGCACCATGCCCTGACAATCTTTTATCGCCACATACAGATACTTCGAGGTTTTCGTTTACAATCCAAACCTCCATAGTCGTTAGAGGGTCTAGCGAACGCAGATAAGCGCCATAGCCATTTCCGTAGGCGTTTCCATTCCCATTTCCATTGCCGCTGGCACTTTCGGTGCCGCTATTTTGGAAAGAAGAAATCGTGTCAGCAATTGATACGGTCTCATTGACCATATTGTCCTTGTTTATTTCAAGAGTGTGCTCTCTGAAAAGCATGACGAAAACACCACCAAGTATGGCTGAGAATACAAGCATTACTATCCCAAAAATCGCAACTATCTTAAAGAAAAGTTTATTTCTCATCAGTTAATACCTCAAATTTGTAGCCAACATTTCGTATTGTCCGTATCTCCCAATTTGGATGATTGGCAAAATCTAGTTTAGCGCGAAGCCTTTTCATATGAGAGTCAACTGTACGAGGATCACCAAAATAATCGTAGCCCCAAAGAAGGTCTAGCAGCATATCTCTCGAATAGGCTCTAGTTCTTCCTTTAACAAGTGTCCACAGCATATCAACTTCACGCTTAGATAGAGCAACAGGGGTCTGATCTATCTTAACACTATAGTCATCAAGGCTAACTCGAAGATTATCTATTGAAATAGTTTGGTCACTATCGGGAGCGGATTTTCCAAGCCTACGAAGAATTGCTTTAACCCTTGCCATAACTTCTGCCGGAGAGAACGGCTTTACGATATAGTCATCAGCACCAATTTCAAGGCCCATTATTTTCTCGAAGTCTTCGCCGCGAGCGGTAACCATTATTATTGGAGTATCGGACTCTTTGCGAATGTGTTTGCACACTTCAAAACCATCCATCTTAGGCATCATAACATCAAGCAGAATAAGGTCAGGCTTATTTTTGTTAAAAACCTCCAACGCTGAAAGCCCATCATTTGCAACTAATGTCTGGTGGCCTTCTTTTCGCGCGGCCGCTTGTAGAATTTCAACCAATTGAGAGTTGTCGTCTGCAATTAGAATTTTAGCCATAATTTGCCCTACCTTTCTGGTTAAATAATTACCTTTATTATAACAAAGCTGAGATATGACTGCATTAATAATGATATAGAAAAATTCTTTGCCCAAAAATTTCATAAACATGATAAATGCCACATTAGTGACATATTGACATGGCAAAATATCGGTATAGAAACAGAAAAGAAATATGACAGTTTGATATATAGTTTTTTGAAACGGAGGATATGATATGCAAAATAGAAAGAAAATAATTGTTGCTTGCGTTACTTGCGCTGCTCTAATAGGAGCTACAGGCTTTGCGTTTGCGTCAACTGATACTGAAGCATCAGTTGATATTGCTGAACTAACAAGCCAAGCTGGAGAAGTCGTTCAGGAACAAACAGAAACTGCTAAGGCGGTTTGTGATGGTACAGGTTCTGGGAATGGAAATGGCATTTGCGACGGAACTGGCGATGTTGATGGAGATGGCATCTGCGACGGAACAGGCTCAGGAAATGGCAACGGAAATGGTGTTTGCGACGGAACAGGTTCAGGGAACAGTAATGGAAATGGCGTTTGCGACGGAACAGGTTCAGGAAACAGTAGCGGCAATGGCGCTTGCAATGGTTCAGGCTCAGGAAATGGACACAGAAGATAGCTAAAAAGCTCTAATAATCACTTTTTTAATAACACACAAATACAAAACCGATGCTTGCTGCGAAAACAGCGAACATCGGTTTTGTATTTCTCATTGTTTAATTGGAGATTTATTTCCCAGCAAAGCTCCTGATGGCTTCTGCAATATCAGCGGCCTTGATTATCTCGGGGCCTTGGCCTTTATTCAGAGAGGCTGCTTTCTTACCGGCTGGGATAATGACTGCTTCATAGGACAATCTAGCAGCCTCAGATATTATCTTATCAGTGCCAGCTATTGCCCTTAAACGCCCGGTCAGCCCAATCTCGCCGATACAGACAATTCGGCGCGGCGAGATTAGCTTGCGCGCAGAACTGACAATCGCAAGCGCGACCGCAAGGTCGGTCGCGGGGCTGACGGTCCTAAGACCGCCTGCAACATTCAAATATATATCATAGTTCATTAACTTGATTCCTGCATGTCTTTCGAGAACTGCAATAATCATATTAAGCCTATTTACATCTATTCCAATGGCAGTTCTCCTTGCAAAACCAACATTTGCTGGAGTAACAAGAGCTTGAATTTCATGGAAAACCGGCCTGCTTCCTTCGTAAGTTGCTGAGATAATAGATCCAGGTTCACAATTATCTGCATCTGCAAGAAGACTTCCAGAGAGGTCTTTTACCTCTACTAGACCTTCTTGCTCCATGGTCCATGCACCGATTTCATCAGTTGTACCAAATCTATTCTTAAAGGAACGAAGGATTCTTAAATCGCGGTCTCTTTCGCCGCTAAAACTAAGGACGCAATCAACCATATGCTCTATTGTTTTTGGACCGGCAAGCTCACCAGACTTATTAATGTGCGCTACAATAAATATTGGAACGCCGCTCGTCTTTGCATATTGCATAATAAGATTAGTAACTGCTCTTATTTGTGTGATGCTTCCAGACCCATTATCGATGGCAGAACTATACATAGTCTGGATTGAATCCACAATGACGAACTTAGGATGAATTTCCTCACAAGCAGCAATTACATTCTCTATGTTTGTCTCGGGATAAATATAGAGATTGGTAGATAAGTTCTGTCTACTGCCGCACACTCTATCAGTTCTGAGCTTTACCTGCTCATCAGATTCCTCGCCAGTTACATAGAGAGTATCACCATATTTATTTGCAATATTATTTGCTGTCTGTGCAAGGAGAGTTGATTTGCCGATACCAGGCTCGCCAGAGATGAGAACCAAGGAACCTGGGACTATCCCTCCTCCAAGAACTCTATTAAGTTCTCCAATCCCTGAGTCCATTCTGCTGTGTTCAATAGCTCCAACAGCCTCAAGTTTTACCGGTCTAGCAAAACCACTTGCTTGCAAGTTAGGCTTTGTGGCACCAGCGTTAGTAGGAAGAACTTTCTGTTCTTTAATTGTATTCCATGCACCACAATAAGTGCACTGACCTTGCCAGTTTAAATATTCATTGCCACATTCGGTGCACATAAAAATCGTAGAGCTTTTCTTAGACATACTTTAATTCCTCTATTTTGGTTGTTTCTCTACAGGCAACTCAAACCAGAAGGTTGAGCCCTTGCCTTCTTCAGAATCCACCCCATAATTCGCATTATGTAGTGATAGGATTCCTTTGCAAATTGAAAGACCAATACCAGAACCCTCAATAGATCTTTGGTGGTTAGCGCTTGTTCTATAGTAACGATCCCAAACGTGATTGAGTTCATCCTTTGCGATTCCAACACCATGGTCGCTTATTTGTACGGTAACTTTCTTTGTATTGCGCTTCATCTCAAGGTGAACATATTTCTGATCTCCAGAATACTTCACCGCATTTGTAAGGAAGTTGTGAACTACCTGCGAGATTCTTGCCTTATCGCCATAAACTATTGCTTTCTTGCAAGGCGCGAAAGTAATATCATATCCTTCTTGCTCTTTAAGAATTGCAAAGCTTTCATAAGCAGCTTTCACAACATCCACAAGGTTGAAATACTCCTTGTGTAGCTCAATGGAGTTAGATTGGATCTTGCTCGCATCCATCATATCTACTACAAGCTGGTTCAAACGCTCAGTCTCGGAGATAATTACATTAAGATGCTCTTTCCTCTTAACTGGGTTGTCACCTGAAATATCGTTAATCATTTCAGCATATGAACGAATCATAGTAAGCGGAGTTTTAAGGTCGTGAGAAACGTTCGCGATAATCTCACGCTGATAGAAGTCCGCCTGCTCCATTTCATAGGAAGCTTGGTTCAACACTTTAGCAAGATTCTTTGTCTCTGTGCAATATCCTCCGTTAAATTTTATCGAATAGTTTCCCTTGGACATCTCATCCGCAGATTTGGTAATCGATTCAATAGGAGCCGAAAGCCTCTTTGCTAAGAATATAGCTAAGAAAAATGCAAGAAGCATTACTATAGCGCTTACATACAGAAGCAATGTTCTCATGATTGTAAGTGTGGACTGAACCGGATATAGAGGCGCAACCACATAAAGAATTGCAGGCGCATCTTTATCGGAAAGATAAGAAGCATAAATCAAATATGACTCGTTTCGCTTATTACCTTTCACTTCTGCATGGATAGAATTTTCGCTAGAGTCTACAAGTGCATCCTTAGCTGCTTTAAGTCCGTCGTCCAGCTCCAAGTCTGAGTTAATGGCCGATGTACCATCATATACATCTGTTGAGTTAAAGCTTTCAACCCTAATGTATATACCGCTAGAAATTGCTGTCGTATTTGCATATTTGCTGAATCCTCCATAGTTCTCGCGATATTGTATTTCAATTGACTTCGCATTGCGAAGGGCTTCTTGAGCTCTAAATGTCTCATAATATTGATTAAGGAAAAAGTCTTGAAGGAACCAAAAAATACTAATGATGGCAAGCGAAAATACTACGAAGTACCATGCCGTCATCGACTTAATGCTATTTGGGTCTAGCTCAAAATGTTTCTTTTTTTTCTTTTCCACGGAGAAGTCCCCCTAAAAATCATAAACCTGCCTGAATGCATTGCAAACAAGCAGGCCTTTTGTGTTATCAATAATTGATCCTATTCTTCTGCCTCAGGAGCATGTTTCGCATCTTCATCATACTCGAACTTATATCCTACACCTCTAAGTGTAACGATGAACTTACGGTAAGGCCCAAGATTATTACGCAGGTTCTTAACATGAGTATCTATAGTTCTGTCATCGCCGAAGAAGTCATATCCCCAGATGTCAGAAAGAAGTGTATCTCTTGATAGTGCAATATTAATATGCTGAATCATATAGAAGAGAAGGTCATACTCCTTAGGTGTGAGTTCAATCCTCTTGTTATCAACTGTAACAGTTCTTGCGGCAAAATTAACCTCAAGTCCTTCAAATGTCATAATGTTTGATGTTGTATGTTCGGCACCTTCGGCTCTTGCGAGAACTGCATTTACTCTAGCCATTAATTCTTTAGGGCTAAAAGGCTTTGTAACATAATCATCAATACCAAGCTCAAAACCAAAGAGTTTATCATATTCCTCTCCTCTAGCTGAAAGCATAATAACTGGAATTTTCTTAATCTTATGAATCTCTTTAACGGCACTAAATCCATCAAGCTTAGGCATCATGATATCCATAATAATTAGGTTATAGTCATTTAACTTAACCATACCAATTGCGCTCATACCATCCATTGCTTCATGAGCTTCAAATCCACTGAATTCGGCATATTCCTTGATGACCTCGCGAATCTTCTGCTCGTCATCAACAATAAGAATTTTCTTCATATAATACCTCCTAAACAGGCTGTAAATTTCGAATAAAGTATATCACATTTGTTCATATACAGTCTAACTTTTAGAGCACTTATACTGTGTTTTACTTGTGTATTTTACATCACAAAAAGCACTTATTTATCAAATTCTTTAATTTGAATGGAATCAAAGTCATCAATATTCTGCTTAAATATGATAAACTTACTTCAATCAATTCTTAAGAAAAAGGAGATTTTTATGAATAATAGAAACAATAAAACGGAGATTGTGTCAAAAAAGGAGGTTTTGAAAAAATAGAACTCAAAGCCTCTATTTGTAAATAATATCAAAATTATGGAGGTTAATTAATTGAATATTTTAAAAAACTATGGTCTAACGGACCGTTATATAAATGAAGCAACTCTGTATCCAAATTATCGGTTAGCGCGAATAATAGCGCAGCGGCGAGGTATGTATATAGTTGCAACTGATGAAGGAGAACTTTATGCAGAGATCTCTGGAAAGCTTCGGTATGAGACAACAGAACTTGCAAAATTCCCGACGGTCGGAGATTTTGTTATGGTTTCATATGCCGACAAAGAGAGCAACGCAATTATTCACAACATATTAACTCGTCAGAGTGTGTTCTTAAGGACAGCCGTCGGAGTAACAGGGCAGGCCCAAAGTGTAGCAGCAAACGTTAATACTGTTTTCATTTGCATGTCTTTGAATAATAACTATAATCTCAATCGTCTTGAACGCTACTTGAGTGTTGCATGGGACAGCGGAGCCACTCCCGTTGTTGTGCTTACCAAAACCGATTTGTGCGAGTCCTTATCAGAAGCAATCGTTGAGGTTGAGACTGCAGCTCCTTTTACGGATGTAGTTTCACTTTCATCTTTTTCCGATAAAGATGGGGAGATAAGAGAGAAGCTAGCGAAATATCTTGCCTATGGAACAACATCTGCGTTTATTGGCTCATCTGGCGTCGGAAAGTCAACCTTAATCAACAAGCTGTTAGGGATTGACTTACTAGCCACCTTCGATATTGGCAAAGAGGACAAGGGTAGACATACTACGACTGATAGAGAGATGATCATATCCCCATTTGGCGGCGTTCTGATAGATACTCCGGGAATGAGGGAGCTTGGTATAGAATGCGCCGACTTGAGTAAAACCTTTGATGATATAGAAGCTTTAATAGCACAGTGCAAGTTCACTGACTGTTCTCATACCAAGGAGCCTGACTGTGCAATTCAAATGGCGCTTGAGGATGGACGTTTAAGTAAAAGGCGATGGAACAATTATTGCAAACTTAAAGATGAAGCCGGATATGAAGGGTTAAGCTCCAAAGAAATTGAGGAGAAAAAGTTTGAGCGTATGTTTAAGGATATTGGTGGAATGAAGAATGCCCGCAACTTTGCTAAAAAGCAGCGAGGCAACAAATAGAGCCGGCAATATAATAAATCTACGATGTCACGCCTAGATATACAACTATTTATCCCCTGCAAACACACTGGAAGTCTTTATTATTATGGGGAAATTCACCAGCATTGATATTTTTGTGCAATATTTTTCAATAAAGTGTTGACAACTATACTGTGCAATGATAAATTAATAAATTTATTAATTTATTGAAAAATCATTTCAAAGTGATATAATGATAGAGAAAAGGAGTGTGTAAATGTTTAAGATTGGGGATCAAGTAGTATATCCAATGTATGGCGCGGGAATTGTCACCGATATCGTGGAAAGAGATTTCTTTGGTGAGGCCCGTAGTTTTTATTGCATATCACTTCCGCATAGCAAGATGGATGTTAGCGTTCCGGTAGGCACATCAGGTACAATTGGAGTAAGAGAGGTTATTTCCGAGACTGAGATTGATGGAGTTATTCAAGTGCTTGGACAGGATGCAGATCCGAAGTGCAACAACTGGAATAAGAGATATAGAGATAATATGGAGAAGCTCCAGTCTGGCGATATCTTAAAGGTTGCGCAGGTTGTTCGAAACCTTGTTTTGACGGACAGAAACAAGCCGCTCTCAACTGGAGAGAAGAATTTGCTTGGAACGGCAAAGCAGATTCTTGAAAGTGAGTTAATGTGCGCAGGTGGGTATGAAGCAAAAGAAACTGACGATTTGGTCGAGGCAAGTATTTAGTTAGCAGCTAATATGAGCTCGGCCATTTCTTTTTATCTAAACACAAGTGCTGTAGATAAAGGAATTTAGTGTTATGCACAAAGCAAAGGACTACAAGAGAATCTATTCCATTATTGTCGCTGCTGGAAAAGGTCTTCGCGTTGGAGGACCAATACCAAAGCAGCTAATTAAAGTTGGAGGAATTTCGGTTTTAGAGAAATCCTTAAGGGTTTGGGCATCAAACAGCAAGATAGATGTGATCTGTCTAGTAAGCCCACAAGATGGTTCTCTTGACGGAGAATACTTAGAAATAATTGAAAAAGTTGAAAAGTCTTTCGGGAAGAGAATAATTCTTGAAAGAGGAGGTATGGAGAGGAGAGACTCTGTAATAGCCGGGCTTAAGGCTGTGCAAAAGGATGCTTGTGAACAGCAATTGGATTGTCCTAACTCAGAATCAGTTGCAGTGGGACCGTCAGAGGTGATGACATTGATTCATGACGCAGCAAGACCGGGAATAACGAATGAAGTAATCAATAGAAACATTGTCGCTATGAGTACCTGTAAAGCGGTTGTTACAGCGGTTCCATGTACGGACTCAGTTAGGATTATCGATAATAGTATATTGAAACAAGAGCCGTTATACCCTATAATAAAGAGCAGTGTTATTGAAAGAGACCGCATATATAATGTTCAAACTCCTCAGACTTTCAGCCTTTACGACATACTTGAGGCATACCGTAAGGCTGATGAAGAAGGTTATATAGGAACAGATGATGCCTCGGTTGCAGATTTTGCTGGAATAGAAGTATGCATTGTCGAAGGCTCTTATTCGAATAACAAAATTACTACAATAAAGGATGTGCCAATGACTACGAGAGTGGGAACAGGTTATGATGTCCACAAGCTCGTCCCGGATAGAGCTCTAATACTATGCGGGACTCCAGTCCCCAACAAGCTCGGTTTACTGGGACACTCGGACGCTGATGTAGCTACTCATGCGATTATGGATGCTCTACTTGGAGCGGCAGGAATGAGAGACATCGGATATCATTTTCCAGACAATAATGATGAATATAAAGATGCTGACAGTATTGGCTTACTCAAAAAGGTTAAGGAAATAATCGGAGATTGTCAAATCAACAATATTGACGTGACAATTATTTGCGAGAGACCTAGACTGTCACCATACAATGAAGAAATGGGGCACAATGTTGCAACAGCACTAGGAATACCTGACTCAGCTGTGAATGTCAAGGCGACTACAACAGAAGGACTTGGTTTTCCGGGAAGAGGCGAGGGCATTGCTGCAATAGCCACTTGCTCAATTGAAGGGAGATTTTAACAATGAAATTATCTAAGATGCACCTCAAGACACTAAGAGAAGCGCCTAAGGAGGCAGAGTTAGAGGGTCACCAGCTGCTTATCAGAAGCAATATGATTCGTAAGCTGGCTGCCGGAATATATGGATTCATGCCACTTGGATGGAGAACCATTCGTAAGATCGAGCAGATTGTAAGAGAAGAGATGGACAGAATTGGATGCCAGGAGATTCATATGCCTGCAATTAACCCAGCGGAGTTATGGAAGGAATCCGGGAGATGGTATGCATACGGTCCAGAACTATGGAGAATAAAGGATAGAAATGATAGAGACTTTATACTCAATCCAACTTGTGAAGAGGTTTTCACAGATATCGTAAAGAGTGAAGTTTCTTCATATAGAGAACTTCCTATGAGCCTATACCACATTCAGTTCAAGTATAGAGATGAGGCTCGTCCAAGATACGGACTCATGAGATCAAGAGAGTTCATTATGAAAGACTCATATTCTTTCGATAGAGATCCAGAAGGGCTAGAGAAGAGCTACATGGAAGAGTGGGGCGCTTATGAAAGAGTTTTCACAAGATGTGGACTTAACTATAGAATTGTAGAGGCTGATAACGGACCTATCGGTGGAAGCAAGTCCCATGAGTTTTCAGCGCTTTCCAATGTAGGAGAGTCTGAACTTGCTTTCTGTACAGAATGTGACATGGCAGCAACTATTGAGAGGGCTGAATGTGTTGATGACAAGCCTGAAGTTGCAGATATGGAAGAGACAAAGGTTGTATTTACACCTGATACTAAGACTATTGAAGATGTGTGCAACTACTTGGAAATTCCTGTTGAGAAATCAATCAAGGCTCTTATGTTTGTAACATATGATGACGAGCTGAATCCAAATGAGTATGTGTGCGCCTTCGTAAGAGGAGATAGACAGCTTAATATGATTAAGTTAGTTAATGCTCTTGGAATTCCTGAACATTATATTGAGTTCGCTGATGAGAATGAGATGGGCGATGTAACTGGAATCGTTGGTGGATTTACTGGACCGGTTGGTCTTAAGAATTGCAAGGTAGTAGTTGACTCTGAGCTTGTAGGAACGGTAAATATGGTTGCAGGAGCTAATAAACTTGATCATCATATGACAGGCGTTTGCTATGGCAGAGATTATGTTGGTGATATCGTAACAGATATCAAGACACTACAGGCGGGAGACGCTTGTCCAAAGTGCGGAGCGCCTATTAAGCATACAAGAGGTATTGAGGTTGGACAGATCTTCAAGCTTGGAACAAAGTATTCAGAATCAATGAATACTTACTATAAAGATGAAGAAGGAAACGATTGCGTTTACCATATGGGCTGCTATGGCATTGGTATTACTAGAACAATGCAAGCTGTTATTGAGCAGAGCCATGATGAGAAGGGAATAATCTGGCCAGTTTCTGTTGCTCCATATCATGTTATTATTACTGTTGTAAACTCGAAGGATGAGACGCAGATGGCGCTTGGCGAGAAGATAATGGATGAACTAGAGGCAGCTAAGGTTGAGGTTCTTCTTGACGATAGGGATGAGAGACCAGGGGTTAAATTTAACGATGCGGATCTTCTTGGAATGCCAATTAGAATTACCGTTGGTAAGCTAGCGGCAGAAGGCAAAGTTGAGTACAAGTTGCGTAGAGAACAGGATATGACTGTTATGGAAGTTGAGGATGCAACTAAAGCAGCAATTGAACTAGTGAAAGCAGAGGAGTACGGGCTGTAATGCTATTTGAGCTTTTTAGTTTTTTCTTGAAGCTAGGAACTTTTACGGTAGGCGGCGGAGTCGCAATGATACCAATCATTAGAGATTCACTTGTTAGAGATAAGAAGTGGTTTTCTGATGAGGAAATGGCTGATATGATTGCAATCTGCCAGAGCCTGCCGGGTGTTATCGCAATTAATATGGCAACATTCGTGGGATTTAAGAAAAAAGGTTTTCTTGGATCCCTCGTTTCAACAATAGGGGTTCTTCTCCCTTCATTTATAGTTATTCTACTAATAGCCCAAGGAATAAATGTAATTGGAGACATGGCTATTGTGCAAGGGGCTCTTGCAGGCCTTAGGGCTGCGTCGGCAGGACTGATTGTTGTTGCAGTATGGCAGGTAGCTTCAATGGCAATCGGCGACTGGATTTCGGCGGCACTAGCAGTATTAAGCTTCGTTCTAATTAGTTTCCTTGAAGTGCCAGTTGCTTATGTGGTAATTGGGTTCCTTATCTATGGGGTGATATCGGCACATATTCGACTGAAATATGCACAGAATGATGTCGATGATATAGAGAAGGAGGATGAGAACAAATGATACTAGTTAGCCTCTTCCTTTCTTTTGCAAAAATTGGTTTGCTTGGATTTGGCGGAGGACTTACGATAATTGCGTTGATTTTCGATACCATCCAGCCATTCACAAGCATATCAATAGAAGATTTCTCTAGTATGGTGGCAATTGCTCAGGCAACACCCGGACCAGTAGCTGTGAATATGGCAACTTATGTCGGGTATGATGCAGCGGGCATCATGGGAGCAATTGCAGCTACATTCGGCGTTGCTTTGCCAGCCTTTGTAATAGTGTCTGTGATTTGCAAGTTTTTAGCAAACTATGCTTCAAACCCATATGTTAAGGGTATGATTGCAGGCATTAAGCCTGCAAGTGTTGGTATGATGACTAGTGCATTTGTTACAATATCGTCTGGAGCTTTTCTAGGACAATCTTATCTAGGAATTGATAGGCTAGGCAAGATGTTTCCTGCTATAGTAGAATTTATTAGCAATCTACCGATTGATCCAATTTCTGTCTTAATCTGTATAGCAACGATTGTGCTTATTGGATACTATAAGAATAATCCGTTTTTTATTCTGATTATTATGGGGTGCATTGGAGCACTTCTTGGGATATAGTAAGATAATAATACGAGTAAACATTTTATTAATTATAATTTTTTATGAGGTGATTCACATGAAGATTTACAACACACTTACCAACCGCAAAGAGGAGTTTATTCCGCTAGAAGAGGGCAAGGTGAAAATATATGTCTGTGGACCAACGGTATATAATTTCTTCCACATCGGCAATGCAAGACCTTTCGTAGTTTTTGATACTCTACGAAGATACTTTAAGTATAGAGGCTACGATGTTAAGTTTGTTCAGAATTTTACCGATGTAGATGACAAGATTATTAATCGAGCAAGAGAAGAAGGTATCACAGCTCCAGAAGTTTCCGAAAAGTATATTAAGGAATATTATGATGATGCAGGAAGCCTTAATGTTGAAAAGGCAGATGTTCATCCAAAGGTTTCGGAACATATTCAGGACATTATTGATTTTGTGCAAACCCTTATCGACAAGGGCTATGCATATGAAGCGGATGGGGATGTATATTACTCTGCGCGTAAATTTCCAGAATATGGCAAACTTTCAGGGCAGAACATAGATGATTTGGAGTCAGGCGCAAGAATTGCTGTTGGCGATGTAAAGAAAGACCCAGTCGATTTTGCTCTTTGGAAGGCTAGAAAGTCAGAAGATGAAATTGCATGGAATTCACCGTGGGGAATGGGAAGACCAGGATGGCATATTGAGTGCTCAGCTATGGCAAAAAAGCATCTAGGTGAGACAATCGATATCCATGGAGGCGGACAGGACTTGCAATTCCCTCATCATGAGAATGAGATTGCGCAGTCAGAGGCATGCAACGGTGCGCCATTTGCAAGATACTGGATGCATAATGGATATATTACAGTTGATGGAGAGAAGATGTCCAAATCACTTGGCAATTTCTTTACAGTCAGAGATATTCGTAATGAATTTAGTGGAGATTTTATAAGATTCTTCCTTCTGTCGGGGCAATATCGTCATCCAATTAACTTCAGCGACCAGGACATGAGAAATGTGAAGACTGGATATGACAGAATTATTACTGGAATTGAAACTCTTGAGTTTTTAACAAAAAATGGTAATGATGGTCTGTCAGAAGTTGAGAAGGAGGCTCTTAACGGGCTAGAGAAATATAAAGATGCATTTATTGATGCAATGGATGATGACCTTAATACCGCATCAGCAATTTCGGTGATATTTGAGATGCTTTCCGAGATTAACATTGTTGTGAATGGTGGAGCATCAAAGGAATTTGCACAGGCAGCGCTAGATAGAATTCATGAGCTAGGCGATGTGCTTGGAGTATTCCAGTTAGAAGAAGAGGATGCAATAGGTGCGGATATTCAGGCTCTTGTAAATGAGAGACAGGCTGCACGAAAGGCAAAGGACTTTGCACGTGCAGATGAGATTCGCGATGAATTAGTAAGCAAGGGAATCACCTTGAAAGATACACCACAGGGAGTTCAAATAATCAGAAACTAATGGCAGATAATTTAAATATGATAGATATTAATAAGATGGGTACGACTGCACTCGCCTATGTAGGAGATGCAGAATATGAATTGCGTATTCGCAAGCATGTAATAGCGAAGCTCCCAAATGATGTAAATTTAGCAAATCACAATGCGGTATCATATGTTTCTTCGGCAGGGCAGGCAAAAATCGCAAAGGAGTTTTGTAAGAAAGAGTTTCTTACCTATGAAGAAGAAAGACTTTTAAAGCGTGCAAGAAATCATAGGGCTACCTCCAGGCCAAAGACTTCTGACCCGCGGAATTACAAGTGGGCAACAGGATTTGAAGCGCTAGTTGGCTTCTTGTATTTAAGTGAGAACTGGGAGAGACTAGATGAAGTTGTAGCAGAGGCGATTTCGATTGTCGAAGCGTAGTCTAAAATATTATAGTTTTGAAGAATTTGGAGCATACAAATGAGTAAAGCAGATCAATTATTTGTAGAAATGTGTCAGGATATTGTGGCTAATGGATTTAGCTCAGAAGGACAGAATGTCAGACCCCACTGGGAAGATGGGGCGCCTGCACATACAATAAAGAAATTTGGTGTTGTAAATAGGTATAATTTACAAGAGGAGTTTCCAACTTTGACTCTTAGACCAACGGCAATAAAGCTAGCGGTGGACGAGATGCTATGGATATGGCAACAGAAATCTAATAATGTGAAGGATCTAAAATCCAGGATTTGGGATTCGTGGGCTGATGAAAGTGGCTCAATTGGCAAAGCTTATGGATATCAGCTTGGGGTAAAATATAAGTTTAAGCAAGGTGAAATGGATCAAGTGGATAATGTTCTGTGGGCTCTTAAGAATGACAAATACTCAAGAAGAATCCTGACTAATATCTATAATTTTCAGGACTTATCAGAGATGAATCTTGAGCCGTGTGCTTACAGCATGACATTTAATGTCTCAGGGGACACTTTAAATGGGATACTTAACCAGCGCTCCCAAGATATTCTTACTGCAAATAATTGGAATGTTGTGCAATATTCGGTTCTCCTGATGATGTTGGCTCAGGTAAGCGGATTAAAGGCCGGCGAACTTGTACATGTAATCAGTGATGCACATATTTATGATAGGCATGTGGATATAGTAAAAGAGCTTATCAAAAGACCGCAATATGATGCACCAAAGGTAAGACTGAATCCAAACATTAAGGATTTCTATGATTTTACTGCAGAGGATGTCATTGTTGAGGAATATAAGAAAAATCCTCAGGTTAAAAATATCCCGGTAGCAATATAGATAAGTATACAAAAGACGAGTAGCGAGGTATTAATAGTGAATTTAATTGTAGCGGTTGATGAGAATTGGGGCATAGGTAAAGACGGAGGCCTTTTGGCAAATGTTCCAGGCGACATGAAGTTCTTCAAGGAGAAGACAACGGGGAATGTCGTTGTAATGGGGAGAAAAACTTTGGAGTCTTTCCCAGGGAAGAAAGGTCTTCCAAATAGAGTTAATTATGTACTTACTACTAACCCTGAATTTGAGGCGAAAGGATGCACAATAATTAATTCAGAAGAGGACTTATGGGAGGCGCTTGGAAGTCACCATTCAGATGATATTTTCCTTATAGGCGGTGCAAGTATGTACAATAGATATTATGATCGCTGTGATACTTTGTACATTACTAAATTCCAAGCAGATCTTAACGCGGACGCCCATATTGTAAATATCGATAAGGACGATCGCTTTGAGCTGGTTAATGAGAGCGATGTTCAGGAAAGTAATGGAATACAATTTACATTCTGCACATACAAAAAGAAGGCATAGGAGATTTTAATAAATGTCAAAAAGAGATAATAAAAGATACTTAGAGGGCAGTCGCTCAGGAAAGCCCGTTCGTTCTGGCAAAAACAGAAGAGATCGCAATTCTGCAGGTGAGGCCAGTACATCGTATCATCGTGGCGGTTTCGACTCTAAGAAGTCTAGCAGAGGCGATCATATAAAAACCGACAGGTCTGATTATAAGAAGCATGGCAGAGGAACTGATAGAAATCCGCGTACTGTACAAGTTGCGGTTGAAGAGAACTCTTTCTATGATGAAGCAGGCCTTGATGTAATTGCAGGCCGCAATCCAGTAATTGAAGCTCTCAAGGGTGATAGAGAAGTTGAGAGAATTTTCATTGCAAAGGGTGCGGTTGGCTCAATTGCGCAGATTGTTGCAATTGCAAAGGAACAAGGCGTGATAGTGGATACAGTAGACCGTGAACGCATTGACTCAATGGCTCCGGGTGCAAAGCACCAAGGGGTTGTTGCAAAGGTATCTCCATATAAATATGCAGAACTTCGAGAAGTTCTTGAGAATGCACGAGCAAAGAGCGAAGAACCATTTCTTATTCTCCTTGATGAATTAGAAGACCCGCATAATCTTGGAGCAATTATTAGAACTGCAGAGGGAGCTGGTGCCCATGGAGTTATTATTCCAAAGAGGCGTGCGTGCTCACTAACACCAGTAGTAGCTTTATCAGCAGCTGGAGCAATTGAAACTATGCCTGTAGTTCAGGTAACAAATCTTTCAAGAACAATAGAAGAACTTCAAGAAGAGGGCCTGTGGATTGCTGCGGTAGACATGGATGGAAAGACATATTACAAACAAGACATGTCAGGGCCAATCGGAATCGTAATTGGAAATGAGGGTAAGGGTATTAGCAGAAATGTTAAGAGCAAGTGCGACTTTGTTATATCATTACCTATGAGAGGTCAAATCAATTCTTTAAATGCATCAAATGCGGCTGCAGTTGTAATGTATGCAATTAGAAGGGCAAGAGATGAAAAAGCTGAATAAAGTTTCATTGCTTATCCTGTCTGCTGTCTTGATAATAGGGTTAACTGGCTGCGCCAAAACCAACAAAGATAATGTAGATAAGAATGATGTAATCCAGACTATTGATAATATAGATGAGAACATTGGTGCAAATAAGGCAATTAATATTGACCAAATTAGAGTTCTCTCAAGTGGAGAGGTGGTGCTATCTACTACTGGAGATTTAAAGACTCTTGTTGGAGACAACTACATTGCTGCAATGGGAGTTCAAGAAGCCTATGTAATTGCTTTTGGAAAAGAAGGTTACAGAGCAGTAATTTTCTTACTTAAAGATGGAACTGTTTCAGCACTAAAGCCAAAGGTTCTTGCTGATAAGCATGATGCAAGACTAGAAACGCGTCTGGGACATTATGAGAATATTACTTCCATCAGAACGGAGGGCGAAGGCCCAAATATTATGATTTATGCTGTGGATTCAGATGGAGTAGACCATAAACTAAACAAGTATTTGAATTAGTTTTAAGGATAGATAATAAGCGCAAAACGCCAAAAACCGTAAAATTTGATATAAAAGAGGAATGGTGCTAAGAAAAATTATTTTTTCATTGACTTTACAAGTCGTCTAGAGTATCATTATTAAGCAACTTTATCTAATTTTACGAACAGAGCGAAAAACGACCGCTCTGGTTTTAAGTTGGAGGAATAAAGTTTTTGCAATACTTTAATAGAGGAGGATAACATGGCTAGCGGAGTAAGAAATAAAGTTATTCTTGCATGCACAGAGTGCAAGCAGAGAAATTACAGTACTACTAAGAATAAGAGAAACAATCCAGACAGAATTGAACTAATGAAGTATTGTAAGTTCTGTAACAAGGAGACTCTCCACAAGGAGACAAAGTAGGTATTACGATTATCAGCAACGGAGACAAATATGACTATTAATGAGAGAACAAAAGAAGAAAAGCTGAAGTCAGTCGAGACTCTCCAGAAACAAGTAGATGCAGCATCAAGCCGCCAGTCTGCTACAAAGGAGAAGAAGGGTCTTTTTAACTACCTTAAGGGTGTAAGACAAGAACTTAAGAAGGTAGTCTGGCCGACAAAGGACGAGCTTGTTAAGAGCACGGTTGTTGTGCTTGTAACATGCGCTTTTTTCTCATTAGCTTTTTGGCTGATTGATACAGGATTCCTTGCTGCATTAAAGGGAATTCTAGGGGTAACGCTATCATAGAAATAATGGAGACAGAAATGACAGAGACTGAAAACACGAATTTGAATAAGACTGCTGTCTCCCCACTTGAAGGCGAAGGTCTTCGTGGTGATGGCACAGCAAAATGGTATGTAATTCATACCTATTCAGGATATGAGAATAAGGTTAAG
>LSQX01320852.1_pt2 | contig 18223 bp, 17 predicted proteins | sample 654561 | NCBI WGS metagenome assembly LSQX01 (sample SAMN04489861, study PRJNA283612) | anaerobic digester metagenome | isolation source: 4 biogas reactors fed with cattle manure at either 37C or 55C with and... | place: Denmark: Kongens Lyngby | collected 2014
CGGGAGGATAGCAAAATCCTCCCCTGCAAAAAAGCGTTCTATAATATCATTGAGCGGTTGTACCCTTACTCGTGCCTAATTCGTGCCTATTTCGCCGCAGGCGAATATCGCTATTTTTCGAAAAAAATAATATCACTACTGCGTAACTTTCGTTACGCAGTAATATCACTGCCGCAAGGCAATATCATTGCCGTTATGCCAATTCCTCGCCATTAAATACCTTCGTAAACTGCTCGCCTGTTAGGTACTCCCTTTCAATAAGCGCATTAACAACACGCTGTATGCCCTCGGTATTTTCAGAAACCACCTGTTTAATACGCTCGTACTGTTGCTCTACAATAGACTTAATTTCATCGTCTATATGAGATGCAAAGGCGTCTGACAAGTTCGAATGCTGAGTATAATCTCTGCCAACGAAAATCTCCGTATCGCCTCCCAAGAACAATGGACCCAGTTTGTCGCTCATACCATATTCCGTTACCATTTTACGTGCAATCTCTGCGGCTCGCTTCAAATCGGAATATGCGCCTGTGCAAATCTCGCCCAGCAACACTTCCTCGGTTGCCCTGCCGCCCAACAGCATGGCTATTTCATCGTACAGCTTGCTTTTTGAAGTATGGGAATACTCGTTGCCCGGCATTGTCATGGTATAGCCTGCCGCCTGCCCACGTGAAATAATTGAAATCTCACGAACAGGGTCGCAGTTTTCAAGTTTTAGCGATGCCACCGCATGACCTGCTTCGTGGTATGCCGTAATCTTTTTATCCTCGGGAGTTATTATCCTGCTTTTCTTTTCCGGACCCATCATAACGCGTGTTGCCGCTTCGTTAAGTTCCGACATAGTAATCTCTTTTAAGCCCCTGCGAGTAGCTAAAATCGCAGCTTCGTTAAGCATATTCTCTAAGTCTGCGCCAGTAAAACCGGGAGTGCCAGCAGCTAAACTGGCAAAGGAAACACCGTCTGCAAACTTCTTGTTTTTCGCATGAACGTTAAGAATCTCTTCCCTGCCCTTAATATCAGGCATGTAAACGGTAATTCTGCGGTCGAACCTGCCCGGACGAAGTAATGCAGGGTCTAAAATATCGGGGCGGTTTGTTGCCGCAATAACTATTATTCCCTCGTTTGCTTCAAAGCCGTCCATCTCGACTAATAGTTGGTTTAGCGTTTGCTCACGCTCGTCATTTCCGCCGCCTAAGCCTGCGCCACGCTGCCTGCCAACGGCGTCAATTTCGTCTATAAAAATCAATGCTGGAGCAGTTTTTTTGGCTGTTAGGAACAAATCTCTAACACGTGATGCACCAACGCCTACGAACATCTCAACAAAGTCCGAACCCGAAATCGAGTAGAAAGGCACATTTGCTTCGCCTGCCGCCGCTCTCGCCAAAAGTGTTTTACCTGTTCCCGGAGGTCCGACTAAAAGCACACCCTTGGGAATTCTTGCGCCCATGGCTGTGAACTTGTCGGGATTGCGCAAAAACTCAACAACTTCACTCAGCTCTTCCTTTTCCTCGTCTGCGCCTGCAACATCTGCAAATTTTGTTTTGTTGCCGCTTTGAATCTTAGCTTTTGAGCGTGAAAAATTCATAACATTTCCGCTACCGCCCGATTGCGCCCTCATAAGCATGAAAATTATAAAGCCCATAGCTCCGAACATAAATATATATGGAAGCAAAATAAGGAATATTGAATCCGCTTTTTTGGGAACGAAAACATAGCTAAACGAATATTGGTCGGAAGGCACATCCACCTTTCCATCTCCGAATATTGCGCTCATATCCTTTGTAAAGGTTTCCAATGAGGGAATTTTTGTAAACTGGTCGGGCTTTTTCTCGTCGAACTTACCCTCTTCGTTTACACTCTCCCTATACCAATAGTTTATAAGGTTCTCCCCATCGTATAAAGTTACCTTGCCTACCTTGTCGGCTCGCACATCTGCCAAAAACTCTGCATATTCTTTCTCTTTTGATTCACTGCCGAGCCTTGCGATTCCATCAATATTATCGAACAAAAGAACTATTGCCAAGATAATAGCAAGATATAGAAATACTACTCTAAATTTTTTCAAATCAATCCTCCGAATGTATTGAGTTTATTATCTATTGGATTCTACTAGTTTATAATTTTTTAGGCACTCTAACCCAATTTACAATCCAACTAAATAATGTTAGCACAAAATAGGATTTTAGGCAACGAGAAAAACTTATGGTTTGGCTAACAATTGCAAAAAATCTGCACTGTATTTTGGATAAAGCATATATCTTGAAAAGGCTATACCGCCATTATAAATTGCTGATAAAACGATTTGCAGTCATAAGCACAAAGCCTATTATTTCCAAAATTAACATAGCAATAGACAAGTTGCAGAGCAGGTGCAGCTTTTTCATATCCTTTTGAAGCAGGAGTTGCTCATTTTCGGTTAGCATTTCATCATCATTTCCGTGGGAATCGCCGTTTTGTTGGTAGCCTATTACACATTGCTTGATATTTCTTCTGATTTGCAACACAAAAAAAATACATACTATACCGCCGATAAAGCCGATAAACAGAATAATGCGACCAATAGTTAATAACATACCATACTCCAAAGTTGATTTTTCTTGTGTGTATTACATAACACTACTAAGCAATTGTAACATACGCGACTATTTTAGGCAACGAAAAAATATTACAGCCAGTAGAAACATCTTTTAAAACAAATAGAATTTGCGAGCATCTCTGCTTGTAAAAACCTACCAACGGCAAAATAATAGATACTAATAAGATAAATAGAAAGGAAACGAACATGAAAAAGCTACTTGTTTTTGTTTTCTTCTCGGTATGCTCTGTTTTTACGGTTGCACTGGGGTATCTGCTCCGATAATCAGCCCAACGAGCACCAACACGCCCGCAAATACAGATGAACCAACCAAAGCCCCTGCAACAGTTCAACCAACCGCTTCCGCTTCAATCGTGGCAATAGGCAAAATTGAGGAGGAGGGTTTTCCGACTACAAGCCTTGAGCTTTCAGTAGAGGGCGATTATGAAAGGCTTGACGCAAAGCTAACAGCAAGAACAGGCGATGCTTCAAGCAACGATTTACAGGAATTCGTTGTTGAATACGAAGATATATGGGAGCATTTTTCAAACCAATCCGAATTTGAAACATTTAAGGTTGAAAACGGGTACTTGATTTCAGTAAAAAAGACAATAGGTCATGGCGCTTTTGAAGCGCTTATTGCCGCATACTTTGACGGAGAAAATTTGAAAAATGTTGAAATGCCCTTTAACCGCAGCGGCTATTACGGCAAGGATATAGAACTTTTTGAGTTAAAATGGACGGGCGACACGACTTTCAGCCTAAAAAGCAACCTATCAGGCGAAACAAAGAATTACGAGGTAAATATAGCACATTACGAAAGCGTTGAGCCAAACCCTTTCTCCGAGTTCGACAAAGCAAAAAACAACTAGGTGCTACGGGAGTTTTTTGTATTGCAAACAGGCGAACAGCTAAAAATCAACGCAAGGTTAGCATATGGCGATTCTTTATCGCCGGCAATAGATACCTTTATCACGTTGGAGTTTAACGCAAGCACCTGCTCGTATGAATATCAATCAATCGAATATGAAATTCAAGAGAACTCCGTAAAGGAAATCTAAAACGAGTTGAACGGCGTATTATTGTAAACATTAACGATAATACGCCTTTACTTTATAGCTTAAACTGCCTAACAATCCCCTCAAACATATAATCCGACATCATAAACGCTTCGGTTTGAATCGCTTCAAACGTTGCAATGCTTGCCGCATATTTGTCTGCTAATAGCTGCCCTGCCTCGGTTTCGGTAAGCCTCAAGTGCGTAAATAACATCTCCTGCCACTTAGCTCTATTCCAAAACGGATTGATTTTTGACAAGAACTCGGCAATTTCAGTTGCGTTTTGATACCACTTCTTTCGCTCTAAATCAGCCTTTGCATTGTCGCCTGCCTTTTCGGCTTTTACAAGCTCTGCTGCAATTGTCAAATGTCTGGTGAATAAATCCTTGAACCTCATTGCTATTGCATTCCCATAAAAGGGGCGCAATATGTTCGCAAAATCTACCGGGTTTCTTAATAGCCTTTGCACATCGGCATCTGTGTTGGGGTTTGAGAAAACAATATCCTGCACAACAAACCTCGTCCAATAGATATGCTCTAACCAACGCAAATTCAAGTTGTCTTGCAGTTTTCTCTGCTTCTGCGGTACACAATCGTTCATAAATTCCTCCAATCAAAGTATTGCTATATACTATGAAAAAAGGAATGCGTTTGCTATTTATATTCAAGCTCCCAAGGTTCGTCGTCATTCCAAAATCCGTATGCTTCACAATACTTGTCCTCTAAGAACATGGGCAGGTAATCGGGAGTAGAATTTTCTGACGGAGTATTTCTCAGCTCATCAATAGAAATCCAAAAGTGCTTGCCCTCGTTGCAGTCGCACAAAGTTCCTGAAAAGTCGCTTGTTTTGTATAGAAATACTATGTATCTGTCGAAGGTTTTGCTGTTTAGCCAATGAATAACCCCGCAGGCTTTGAGATTTGTAATTGTTAGCCCTGTTTCCTCATATACTTCACGAATTGCGCTGTCTAAAAAGCTCTCGTTTTCCACATGACCGCCTGGGAACGATAAACCTTTCCAACTCTTAACCCTGTCTTGCACAAGCACCTTGCCAGTTTCTTTATCTTGAATCATAACCATATTTGTTATATCGAGCCTTGGCATATTTCACCTCTATCATTTTTGATAATTATATAATAGATTTTGCGAGTTTGCAAAACATTATTTAACTTGGTATAATATAATAAGAAAATATTGGAGTAGCATTATGAGTTTATTAAAAATGCTGTTTACCCCCATAGAAAGACGAGAAGAACGCCATCTTTACGCAAGCATTAACCCCTTTTTAGCGAAACTTATTTTTTCTATTGTGTTTGGTATAGTGGTATTCGTTTTCTTAGCTTTTATTTTTGCCCCAATATTTGAATCTGCCAAAGAAGAGGGTACTATTTGGTGGTATCTGTTTGGTAACGGCTAATTGCGATAAAGGAGTTCACATGAATTTTTTAAAATCATTATTTACACCCATATTAATTCGAAGAAGTAGAGCGTTCTATGACGAAGCAAGTCCCACATTCAAAAATATTATGTTTTGGCTTGTGGTGGCTGTAACAGTAATTACTGTGTTAGTTATTTACTTTGCTTCAAAGGTTGATGCAAGCTAATAAATCCGTAAATATTTAGTAGAAAATTGTATTATTTAAAAAAGAGCGCATGCTCTTTTTTATTTACAAAATTTTATATAAAATTCACCTTGATTTCATGATGTTGACTTTATGTAAACAAAGCAAGGGCAAAATTCACAGGCAATTCATTTCATTATGCAAAAAAAGTTAAAAATATGCTATAATTGCAACAGTCCAGCTTAAAAATTACTATAATTATTTACAGATTTCACAATAGAATCGCATATTAAATTCCATATGATTGACAAATGATGTAAATATTCTTAATATGTAAATATAAAGCCTCTTTAACGATGCAACATATATGAAATGTATGCGGCTTTGAGTTTAACGATTGACGGCTTACAAATGCCACTTTGAGCTGTATCTAATATATTTAAGGAGTAAGAAAATGAAAAACCCCTCAAAACAGGCTTTTACGATTGTTGAGCTTGTGATTGTAATTGCGGTTATAGGGATATTGGCAGCAATACTTATACCCGTTTTTTCAAACATAATATCTCGGGCAAACGCAAAAGCGGCACTTTCCGATGCACGCAGTACACTTTCGGCATACTTGACTGAAAACTTAGCAATAGTTGACGGTCAAATCGCTGCAAGCATAGTAATATTCATCAAAAAGGCGAATATGTACTACATTTACGGCTACGCAAACACAGGTCCCGACATGGGCAAGTTGATGCAATCGGGCGGCAATCCGTATAAAATGAGCGACTTAGCAGAGCTAATTGATGCGTACAACTGCACCGACAGAGAAATAATAGGTACGGAAGAAGAAGACAATTATGCCTTTTTCCTCTGGCCGCACGACCAACCCTCCGGTTCGGGCGGTATGAAGAGCAGAACAAAGGATATGGACGAGGTTAATAGCAACTTCATAAATCTTTCAGATAAAATGGGAGATGATTTGCCCAACACATCAGAGGTTTTCGACGGCTTTTTAATCGGTATGATTGTTGATGCAAACGAGGCTACAACGGGAGATGGTACGAGACCTGGTGAAAAGCCCGGAGGCGGTATCCAAAACGAAACAAAGTTTAAGGTTGAATATGTTGGCGGCGCCGATGATGTTTTGGATATGCCCGAATCTCCCGTATCAATAAAGGAAAGGGATGCAACTAACTTCCACCTGCCTGACGCTCCGCCAAAGAGGGCTGCACAAAACTATGGCTTTGACGGCTGGTCTTATCCGGGCGGTGCAACCAAGGTTCAAGCAGGGGCAGCATTCCCATTAACGGAGGACATTACCTTTACAGCTACTTGGAGAGTTCTACCGCAATATACATTATCGTTTAGCGGAAACGGTGGAACGCTTAAGCTATTCCCAGGTTTTGTGAACAGTACAAAGTTTTACGAAGGCACGGATATTACTGAAATTGTTATGGGTTCAACTGCAACAAGGGCGAAATATACATTTTTAGGCTGGTCGTTTGGTGTTGTTTCTTATCCGACCGATTATGTAGGAAACATAGGTATTATGAAAAATACCTCCCTTTTGGCAGTTTGGGAGGAGATTACATATCAGCTTACATTTGACCTTGCAGGCGGTACGGGTGAAACATTAGACGGCAGATATGCGCAAAGCAAAGTGGTTAAAATGCCCGTTACCCCTCCCCAAAAGGACGGTTTGGCGTTTAACGGTTGGAAATGCACCGAAACAGGCATAACCGTATTGGCGGGCGGTAGTTTTACAATGCCTGGACACGATGCTACATTAGTAGCGCAATGGGTAGAAGGTTACACTGTTCACTTTGAGAAGAACGGTGGCGAAGGTGAAGTACCCGAAGATATGCTTTATCCGCCAAACGGAAAAATTAAATTGCCTCCCGCAACTATTCAAACAAAGTTTGACCACAGCTTCACAAACTGGGCGTGTAGCGCAGACGGTAAAAATTACGCAGCTAATTATACCTACACGGTTATTAAAGATGTAACATTTACAGCCAACTTTACACCTTTAAAGCACAAGGTAAAGTACAATAAAAACTGCACTTTCTCTGCAACTGTGCCATCGGATACAGGCTCATACGAAACAGATGCAACCGTTACGGTTAAAACACCTGCCAATCCAGGCACTACGGCTTTAAGGGAAAAATATAAGTTTGTAGGTTGGGGATTCGACCCAACAGACAGTCCAGAGCTGCTACAACAATACGATACATTCCCTATGCCCCAAGGTGGAACAAACCTTTACGCTTATTGGGTTACAATGTCTAAGCTTACATTCAATGTAAGGGGTATAGACTCCGGAAAGCTTAAGCAGGTTCCCGCGGGTATAACTATTAACGGTGAAGATACATTCGTAACCGAAATAACCAAGGTAGATGAGGGAATAAACATTTATAATTATATGTTTGGCACCACACTATCCTGCGATAACGAAGAATACATATTCTTAGGTTGGGTTAATCAAGCAGACCCGAGCATAGTATATACCTCCGATAATCCTATAATCCCCATGCCAGCTAACGATGTAACCTATGTTGCGTATTGGGGGCAACCGTTTGAATTAACATTTAACACAAATGGAGGAACAGGCGGGCCAGAGGGATTTAGCTTCTATGCAGGACACGATATAAAAATCCCCAATGAAGTACCTACTAAGGCTGACCACATATTCAGCGGATGGGAATATGGCGGCGGAGTAATCGTATTTGAGGGCGGCACTATATTAAATGCACCTGCTAATGACTTAGAGCTTGTTGCACAATGGACTGCGCTTGAAATCTATATCGAATATGATGCAAACGGCGGTACGGGCGGTCCACAAAACTATACTATTGATTGCCATAATTCGGGCGTGTATGTCATACCACTATCTACACCCACAAAAGCTGGGTATAGCTTCAAACGCTGGGCATCAACGCTTGGTACCTATCTGAATCCAGGAGATAGTATAAGCTACAGCCCAAGTATGGCAGGCACGACAATAGTATTAACTGCCGAGTATGAGCGAATAGTTTGCATATTAACTTATAATGCAAACGGCGGTAATGGAGTAATGACAGACTCAAATAGTCCTTACTATCAACTCGATACAGTTACGGTTATGGATAATACATTCAAGCGACCTACATATAACTTTATCGGCTTCAACACAAAGGCTAATGGCTCAGGAGTAAGCTATAATGGTGGCGATACATTCACAATCAACGAAAACACAACGCTATACGCTCAATGGGAGTTCATAGGCGGTGAGGGTCCCTTTGATTACGATGTCGAATATACCGTATTTGATGCCTTTAACAACGAATCCTTAGGCGTTGAAAAGGTAGTTCTATGGATGGGACTAAATGACTCATTAACAATCAATAGTAGCAACTTTACAGATTACTTCCCAGGATGCAAGCCGTATAGTGCAAGCAATGGCTTTAATGCTACATATTCGGTTACATTCACAACACAAAATGGTGCAATATCCTCATCAGCGGAATCCGTTAGCGTATATAGGTTTGTAAACATTAGCGATGCTGAATATGTAAAGCTTACTACGCATGCAGGACTTAACAATGTTGCCAAGGATGCTACTCACATGGGCAAGAATTATCAGATGCAAAACGATATTAGCTGCTCTGATAAATTCACACCATTGGGTTGGGTAAACGGTTCAAGCGCAACGAGAATACCGTTTGCAGGCATATTTGACGGTAACAACAAGCAAATTACCGGCTTTAACGCTGACTGGGGAACAAGCGGCGGAAATCAAAAATATGTAGGCTTGTTTGCTAACAACGCAGGTACTATCAAAAATGTAAAGCTTGTCGGCAACGACAATATTTTAGCCCTAACCTATACGGGTGGAATAGCGGCATACAATAACGGCAGTATTTCGAATTGCTCAATTAAGCTTACAACAGGCTCGATTATTCGCTCGCAAGAGAAGAACATTCAAAGCGGAGATGGCTTTGCGGGCGGAATTGTCGGTTACAACGATACAAGCGGTACTATCACTAATTGTATAAGCGATGTGCCTATGGTTTCGGCGCATACCTATTGCGGCGGTATAGCGGGGCTAAACCGTGGAAGCATAACGGATTGCGAATCCGTAAGCGGTATTAACGATGATTATGCCGCAAGTGATTTAAACTACGGTTCTATCGGTCTTTACCACGCAGGCGGCATAACGGGCGCAAACTATGGCAATGTTACAAATTGCTCAGTTCCCCTTACTACGGGCTATTACATCTATGCAAGTGGATTTACAGGCGGCATAGCGGGCAGTACATACAACGGCTCTACGATAAGCGGTTGTGTAGTAAAGCTGTCGGGCTATGATACCTGCATAAATGCAAGGGTTGTAGTTGGCGGTATAGTGGGAGCGAACCTAAGCGGTGCTACGATAACAGATTCGCATATTTGGATGAATAACTCGAATAATGAGGTAGCGGCTGCTGTTTCAACTACCTATACGGTAGGCAGCGAGTCATTACAGGGCTCATTTGCAGGCGGTATTGCAGGCATTAACGAAGGCAATATCAAAAAATCAACCATATATAGCCCCACAGGAGCATGGGTATATACATGGGGTCCCGATTATAGCTGGTATGACTATGTAGGCGGCATTGCGGGTGTGAACTGCGGCTCAATATCTGAATGTTGGGGATACAATGTAAAGCTGAACGAACACCTATATCCCGTGTATTATCTTGCAGACATACAATATCATGGTAGGGTTGGCGGCATAACGGGCGGCAACCGTAGCGGAGGCACAATAAACGATTGCTGGATGTGGCGCGTTGAATTGGTTTCATACAAGTGGGGCGGCGGCTTAGTAGGCGAGCAAAAGGCAGGTGCTTCAATAAACAACTGCTGGGTATATTGCTCTGGTGCTTCGGGCTCTGTATCACATTTAGGCGATTCGATACCAAGCCCTTACTGTGCAGGTTCATATAGCAACATTGTAATTTGGGATGGTTGGGAGCAAATGGCAGGCACCCGAATAGGCACGAACTATCCAGGTGCGGATGCGCTTAGGAATATGCTACCCGCAGAGTTAAGCTCTGATAAATGGGAAGCAAGTCCCGATGGACCCATGCTTAAAAACAATCCGCTTGTAACAACGAGGTAAGCACTCGCTTGCCATGCGGAGCGGTTGCGTTTGCCGCTCCGCAAAATCAAAAAAACATTAAACAAAGCATGGAGGGAAATATGAAGAAAATAAAGGTGCTTATAGCTTTTTTGCTTGTTTGCCTTATCACAGCTATGCTGTTTACCGCTTGCAAAAAAGAAGTAACAAATGAAAATGAAACGGGCATACGCTCACGCAATCCCACAGGAAGTCCTTTAGAGGACGAAGAGCTTATAGAGCTAAACAGGGATAATGAGGATAAAAACGAAATAAAATTACCCGATAACGACTTTACCTTGCTTATGCCAAAAATGGAAGTAAAGCTAAAAACCGTTGCGGATAACAAATTTGGAACAACCGCAATCTATGAGGCAATATCCAAAAGCGATTTTGAAGCATTGGTGATGAAGGTCAAGGAAATAGGCTTCAACATGGATGTTAAAGCAAGCGGCTTGGAGTTTAGTGCCGCTAATGCTGACGGAATGCTTATAAAAATACTGTCAGCAAAACAGGAAATAAAGATTTCTGTTTACAATGATAATAAGCATTTTGGCTAATACTACTCTTACCTATCTCTTTTTTGCCCCGAAAGGGGCATTTTTACAACTCTAATTGGTTATTGAGTTATTATAACCTGCACTAACTCAAAACTATTCTACAATTATTAACCCCGAAGAAGTAGAGCGTTCTATGACGAAGCAAGTCCCACATTCAAAAATATTATATTTTGGCTTGTGCTGGCTGTAATAGTAATTACTGTGTTAGTTATTTACTATGCTTCAAAGGTTGATGCAGAAGTCTCCCTTGCAGTTTTGGTATTTGACTAATTCTATTCGGTTCTTTATAATAATGGTAGCAATTCAAAAAGGGAGTGTTTTATGGCAAAGGCTAAATGTATTTTTTGCGGCGGAATAGTCGATATAGACGATGCGTTTCAAGAATTCGCATGTCCAATTTGTAGTGAGGTCGGCAAGGCAGACAAGGCAATCGAGCGCTATCAAGCAATTTCAGAGGAAAGCTTCAAGGAAAAAATGAACACCAAGTACATAGGTGATTTTTCTATTTTAGATGATAAGCTATTAAAATATACTGGAATGGAAAGTGAGGTAGAAATACCTGCTGGTGTTAAAATCATAGGCAAGGAAGCGTTCATGGATAATGTGTATGTAGAATCCGTTGTGCTTCCGCTTGGTGCAGTCGAAATCGAGGAAAAAGCATTTTATAATTGCGAATCGCTGTCAAATATTTTACTTCCTAACAGCTTGCGAGTAATAAGGCATAGTGTGTTTGGCGAGTGCAAGAAACTTCGAAAAATCGTTCTTCCTGCAAACATTCGCACAATCGAGCGTGAATGCTTTCAGAACTGCGAATCGCTTGTTAGCGCAAAACTTCCTAAAGAGATTACTTTGATTGACTGGGATATGTTTGAGAACTGCTATAGTCTTGAAAGCATTGAGGTTCCCGAAAACGTAACGAAAATTAACTGGGATGCGTTCAAGAATTGCAGGTCATTAACAAGCATTTCTATTCCCGCTAATGTGCAGGAGATAGGTGCAGGTGCTTTTGCTGGATGCTCTAAGCTGCAAAGCATAGTTGTTGAGAAACGCAAGAACAAGTTAGTTATAAACCGAAACGCATTTGCAGACACCCCAGCGCATGACGAGTGGGAAAGAATGGGCGTTTGCCAGTTGTGTGGTAGCGACAAGAACATTTTCGGCAAGTGCAAGTATTGTGTTGAGGGGTTTGATTGAGCCGTTATCCATAATGCTGAACGGGCGAAATCCTGCTTAATCCGTTTTCTTGCAAAAACGGGTGAAATCCTGCTTAATCCGTTTTCTTGCAAAAACGGGTGAAAGCCTGCTTCCGCAGGGTGAAATATTTTTTCTACGAAAAAATGTGAAATATGTTTTCTTCGGAAAACCTATGAAATCCGCGCGGCGGATAGGAAAATTTCTTGCTTCGCAAGGTACACGCCTACTACGGTGAAATAAATCGTAAAAGTCTTGTATGGTTTTTTACTGATAAGAAATTCGCCGTCAACTGCAATATCGAGGAAATTGCCTACAGCGACAATCCTGCATTCTTTATCTTCAAGCGTTATTTGCTGGTCTAATCCTATAAAGGTTTTTAGCGTGGTAGGTGTTTGTGTTAGTACATTATTTTTGTCTATCGTAAGCGTTTGCTTACCTATCCATAAATAGCGCTCGTAATATACGCTATGCTTGTTTCCTTCAAATTCAAATTCAATTCGTTTACTTGGCATAGATTTATCCTATCTTGTTATTATGCGGAAGTAAGAAGTATCGCCGCAAGTATAAATAAAAAGCAAACCGCCCACGCCAATATCGTAACGCACAAGCAAGAAAAAAGTTTAATTGCAACACTTTTAGTTGGTGCGCCAGATTCTTGCAACACAAATAACGAACTAACAAATGCGATTGCCCCAGGAATTGCGCCGCCCGTTGTAAAAACAACGATTGCAAGACAAGCAACAACAAAAATCCACGACCACCAAGGAACACCCAAGGGCTTGTAAGGTTTTTTGCTTAATAGGTATTCGCCATCTACAGCAACATCTGCGAATCTGCCTACTGTTACGAAAATTCCCTCTTTTTCTCCAAGTTGGATAGTTTGCTCTAAGCCTATAAGGTTATTCGGAAAACTTTGTCTTTCTATTACAACATTACTCCTGTCAACCCTAAGTATTTGTTTACCCGTCCACCCACTACGCTCGTAATATACTATGTGCTTATTGCCGTCAATTTCAAAATTTAATAGTTTGCTTGGCATAATAATTCTCCAATCCTGTTATTTTGCTGCGGAAGCGAGAATTGCCGCAAACACAAAAACAACCAAAAGACATATAGCCCAAGCTATGAGTGTAATTCCTAAACAAGTAAAAAATCTTACTATAATACTTTTTTGGGGTGCAGCAGAGGCTTGTAATATGTATATCGGGCTAACAAATGCAAGCACACCGGGTAACGCGCCGCCCCTTGTAAAAGCTATAATCGAGATGCAAGCTACAACGAATATCCATGCCCACCAAGGAATTGCTAATGGGGAATATTGCTTTTTGCTTTTGATGTATTTGCCCTCAACTGCAACATCAAAGAAATTTTTTGCAACTACTACTCTGCATTCTTTGTCGCTTATCATAATCTTTTGGTCAAGCCCTACAAGTCTTATAAGAAAACTTGCTTTTTCTATCGGTACATTTTCGTTATCAACCGAAAGTGTTTGCTTTACCGATGAAGCATTTTTTTCATAAAGCGTTTTCTTGCCCGATGTAGTATTTAGTTCATAATGCACTATGTGCTTGTTTCCGTCTATTTCAAACTCTAATAATTCCCTTGGCATCTTTTTTCCCCAGTCTTTACGTATTTATGTAAATTATAACAAGACAATCTTAATTTGCAAGCATTTTTAGCAAGTTAAATTCTGAAAACGCCCAAAACCGCTTTACATTTCCAAATTTATAGGTATAATATTATAGGGATATGAGAAATATCTGTATTTTTTCTAAAAATATAGTTGACAGAGCGATATTCGTGTGATACATTTAGTAAGTTGACCCCTAATAGGGTCTTATTTAGGTATGTTTAAGGAGGGAGTATTATGCGGGTAAAGATTACGTTGGCATGTAGCGAGTGCAAACAACGAAACTACAACACTTTTAAGAACAAAAAGAACGACCCAGATCGTTTGGAGTTCAACAAGTATTGCCGTTTTTGCAGAAAGCACACAGCACACAAAGAAGCGAAGTAAAATTTTTGAGAAGGAGTTCCTAAAATGGCAGGAAACGAAATGAAAACCAAGAAGCCCGAGCAAAAGGCAAAGAAAAAGAACAAGGTTGCAAAATTTTTCCGTGAGTTTATCGGCGAAGTTAAAAAACTTAGCTGGGCAACTCCCAAGGAAATTGCATCAAGCTCTTTAACTGTTTTTGCAGTCGTTGCTATGTTTGCAGTTTTAATGGGCGTGCTGGACACAGTGTTCGGCTTTTGCTTCACACTATTGGCTAACTTAGGTTGAAAATAGTTAGAAGACACTAAAATAAGCAGGATTGAATGAAATGGACGAAAACTTAATGGCTGAACCAAGGTGGTATGTCATTCATACTTACTCAGGGTACGAAAACAAAGTGAAGGATGATATCGAGCATGTAGCAAAGGCACGTGGTATTCAGGATTTAATCGTGGAGGTTAAATTTCCTACTGAAGAAGTGCGTGAACTGAAAGACGGCAAGAGTAAAACAGTAACGAGAAAGCGTTTCCCTGGCTATGTAATGGTTAAAATGATAAAAACCGATGAAACTTGGTACATAGTTAGAAACACCCGTGGCGTAACGAGCTTCGTTGGCATGGGTAACGAGCCTATTCCGCTTTCGGACGAAGAGGTTGTTGCCATGGGCATAGAGTACATGGCTATCGAAATCGATATCGAGGTCGGACAAACCGTAAGAATCATTCAAGGGCCTTTCGAAAACTTCTTAGGCAAGGTAATAAGCGTTGACAAAGAAAGGCAAAAGATTAAGCTCATAGTTAATCTTATGGGCAAGGACGCTCCTACGGAATTAGACTTTTTCCAAGTTCAAAAGCTGTAGGATACAAATTGAAATGTAACCCCATTTATGGGTGCAGATTGTGGGAGGAATTATTCCGTCCGCTAAAACCACTATATTATAGGAGAAAGATTTATGGCAAAGAAAGTAACAGGCCTTGTAAAGTTGCAGATTCCCGCAGCTAAGGCAACACCAGCACCGCCGGTAGGACCTGCATTGGGTCAACACGGTATAAACATCCCTGGATTCTGTAAGGAATTCAACGAGCGCACCGCAAAACAGGCAGGCTTGATTATTCCCGTAGTTATTACGGTATATCAAGACAGAACGTATTCGTTCATTACGAAAACTCCTCCTGCTCCCGTTCTAATCAAGAAGGCTTGCGGATTGGCAAGTGCATCGGGTCGTCCTAACACCGAAAAGGTTGGAAAGATTACCATGGCTCAAATCAAGGAAATCGCCGAGCTTAAAATGGTTGACCTAAATGCGGCAAACATTGAAACCGCTATGAGCATGATAGCAGGTACCGCCCGCTCTATGGGTATTACCGTAGAAGAATAACGGAGGTATTATTATGAAGCATGGTAAAAAGTATATTGAAAGCGCAAAGTTAGTTGATAGGGAAAAGCTATATGACCCCAAAGAGGGTTTAGAGCTTGTATTGGCTACACATAAGGCAAAGTTCGACGAATCAGTTGAATTGCACATTCGTTTGGGTGTTGACCCTCGTCATGCTGACCAACAGGTTAGAGGCGCAGTAGTTCTTCCTCATGGAACAGGCAAGATAGTTCGTGTTCTCGTATTCGCAAAGGGCGATAAGGCAACCGAGGCTCAAAACGCTGGTGCTGATTTTGTTGGCGATGAAGATTTAGTTAACAAGATTCAAAAAGAAAACTGGTTTGGCTTCGATATTTGCGTAGCTACACCTGATATGATGGGTCTTGTAGGTAGAATCGGTCGTACATTGGGACCAAAGGGCTTGATGCCTAACCCCAAGAGCGGAACGGTTACTATGGACGTTGCAAGAGCAGTAGCAGATATTAAAGCCGGTAAGGTTGAGTATCGTGTTGACAAAACAAGTATCGTTCACTGTTCCATTGGCAAGGTTAGCTTTGGCGTTGAGAAGTTGGAAGAGAACCTAACAACTCTCATGGAAGCTATTATCAAGGCAAAGCCTGCAGCAGCTAAGGGCACATACATTAAAAGCATGGTATTAGCAACAACAATGGGACCTGGCATTAAGTTCAACGGTCAAAAATTCTAATTTTTTTGTACCTCTTTTCAAAGGCGGATTGTTCCGCCTTTTTTGTTATGCACGAAGGGGGAACGGTTTTTGGGTATTCTGTTGGGGACTCTGTCGCCATCCCTCTACTTTTTGAATAAGTAGCGAAAACCTTGGTGCATTGCCCCAAACCTCATTGCTTTTCGAGAAAAAGTAGCAAAAACCATGGTTATCAAAAAAACGAAAAAACCTCAGCTGGCGGAACGGATACAACTCTGTTCGACCTAATGAAGCACTCGATATGCGAACTCCAAACGAGGTTTACACGCCGTCAGAATGCCCATATACAGGCGATTTTGACTACCAACAAGGTTTTTAACAACGGTGCGGTAAGTGTTGATGGCATACGGATAAGTGTTAGCTTTGCACTTTAAGGTTACACGGTCGGGCTTCAGACCCTCGGTGAACGGCGCTATATCGTTTGGTTGGGCGACTTCGCACTGGGGGTTCTTGTATAATTTGTGCATACATCTCTAATGATGTATAATATATCTAATTACAAATACTTTTGAAAGGGTATGAGTGTTTTCAATGTCTAATCCGTCTAATATATGTAAGGACCAAAGCGAGAAAACCGCAGGGGGCATCGACTTGAACGATTACGGGCTTGTATGCTACAGGCGCTTTATGGATGGCGACGACTCTGGGCTTGAAGAAATAGTCAAGTTTTTTAGTCAACCGCTGATGCTGTTCATAAACGGATATGTAAACAACATAAACGTAGCCGAGGATATTATGTCCGAATCGTTTTTGAAGCTAATAATCAAGCGCAGAAGGTTTAAGGGAAATTCAACCTTCAAAACCTACCTGTTTTCAGTAGGCAGGAACTTAGCCGTTGATTATTTGAGGAAAGCGGCAAGCAATAAAACCGTTCCCCTAATGACAGACTCACTCTCCGACTTCGTCGAGCTTGAATCCGTAGTAATAGTTGACGAGCAGAAGCGAAAAATTCATTCTGCGCTTTGGAAATTGAACGACCTATACAGAGAGGTGCTGTACCTATCGTTTTTCGAGGATATGACGAACGAGCAAGTAGCGTTAGTCCTCAAAAAAAGTAAAAAGCAGGTTGAAAACCTACTGTATAGGGCAAAACAGTCATTAAAGGCAATATTAGAAAGAGAGGGCATTACACTATGAAATCCTATAAAGACATTACGGCAGACGTGCTTTCGCGTCGTGAAAATTACATTAAGAAGAGAAAGCGCCGCAATACTGCGCTTGTATCCGCTACGGCTTTTTTGTGTCTATTGTTGGTTGTGGCATTTTCGATTCAGCCGTTTTCTGCGTATCTAAATTCTAAAAAGGTTATGAATCTTCCGAAAACGGTTGCTTCTTACGACCAACTATACTCCGCTATTTCCTCTATTATTAAAGAGAAAGACGGCTATCGTGGTGAAAAGGCAACCGGTGGGGTTGACTTCTCCAACGCAGAAGGGGCAATAGCACCGAGTGCGCCACAGAGCGATGACAGCAGCTCAGAAACGCCCAAAGACTTTTCCGATACGAATTTACAGGTTGTTGGCGTTCAAGAAGCAGATATAGTTAAAACCGATGGCGATTATATCTATGCGATTTCGGGTCAGTGCCTATATATCGTAAAGGTTGATGGCGTTAAACTAACGCTTGCGGCAAAAATCGATGGTTGGGACGAAAACCAATCTGGCTATTTTGAGATGTATATCACCAAAAACCGCCTTATAGTTCTAAAATACTATAACGATTACAAAGAAGGCGACTATGCTATGCCAGAGATAGGCTATGACGGAATGTACTGGGGTTGGAGTTATAACAAGATTGGCGTTGACATTTTTGACATTTCAAACCGCAACGAGCCTAAGCACCTAAACACCATAGGTCAAACAGGCGCTTATACATCATCACGCATGATAGGCGATGTGCTTTACCTTGTTTCGGGTCAGTATGTTTATGAACCCGACAAGAGCAAGCCCGAAACCTACATTCCTAAAACCTTCGACAAGAACGGCGAATACCTATTAAACCCCAAGGATATTACCATAAACACCGAGTATTTAGACAGCTACTCCACTCAATAC
>LSQX01086098.1_pt6 | contig 18222 bp, 21 predicted proteins | sample 654561 | NCBI WGS metagenome assembly LSQX01 (sample SAMN04489861, study PRJNA283612) | anaerobic digester metagenome | isolation source: 4 biogas reactors fed with cattle manure at either 37C or 55C with and... | place: Denmark: Kongens Lyngby | collected 2014
TCCCGCGCGGGGACGCGGGCGGCTTCACCCTGTCCTTGCCAGAGAAGGAATTCTATATGCAGAGCAAGGAAAAGATGCTGCAAACCATTTCCATGATGCTGGGCGGGCACGCGGCAGTAAAATTGATTGAGAACGACATCTACACCGGCGCGCAGTCCGACCTCAAGCGCGCGACTGAGGTTATCCGCACCATGGTCACCAAGCTGGGCATGTCCGAAAACATCGGCACCCTGTACCTGGGCAATGACCAGGAAATCTTTGTGGGCATGGAGTTTGGCCAGTCCCGCGAATTCAGCGAGGAAACCGCCACCAAGGTGGACCATGAGGTCTCCAGCATGATGCGCAAAAGCTATGATGTGGCCATGAGCCTGCTCAAAACCCACATCGACAAGCTGCATGGCCTGGCCAAACTGCTGATGGAAAAGGAAACCATCAACCGGGAGGAGTTTTTGCAGTTCATGAACGATACCCCCGTTGACAACCTGATGCCCTCGCCTTCACATGCGTAAGGACTCATTCATCCGGGCAGATTTGCACCTGCACAGCACCGCGTCAGACGGCGCGTTGACGCCCAGGGAACTAGTGCAACGCGTGGCAAATGCAGGCTTAAGACATATGGCCCTGACTGACCATGAAACCATGGGCGGCCTTATGGAAGCTGAAACCACTGCCAAACAGGCGGGGATCAATTTCATCCCCGGGGTTGAAATCAACACCGCGGGCAGGGACCATGTACATGTCTTGCTGTATTTCGTGGACAACAGCATGACGGAGCTCACCACCTTGCTGGACAACATGCGGCGTGAGCGGGATGCGCGTTGCGGCAAAATCATCGCCAAACTCAATGAGCTGGGCATACATATAACATTGGATGACCTGGACTTGCCAGAAGGAACCGTCTGCGGACGGCCGCATATCGCGAATGCTTTGATGAAACGTGGGTATGTGAGTACCACGCAGGAAGCCTTTGACCGCTTCCTGGATGTTGATCAGCCCGCCTATGTTCCACGGACACGGTATGAGACCGCTGACATCATCCGTTTGGCGCGGTCCATCGGCGCGGTGCCCATCTTAGCTCACCCAGGTTTGATCCGTAACAAGGAGCTTGTAACAGAAGCCGCGATACAGAATTTGATTGAAGCAGGCTTAATGGGTATTGAAGCCTATCACGCCATGCATGATGATGAAACCTGCGCGTACTGGGACCAATTGACAAGGCGCTTGGGCTTGATTGTCACTGGCGGCAGTGATTACCACAAAGACGGCGACAATCATGGCGCCATTGGCAGTGAGATACCACGCTGGCAGCGCATGGATGCTGATGTTATGGATTTAGTGGCTATACGCAAAGGAAGGGAGAACTGAGGAAGAATTGATGAGCCAGGGGTTTGTGCCACAGCCGAATAACAATCAGCCGCCTTTGCAAAGGCAAGGCTGGGTACCACCTGTGCCAAAAAATCAACCCTTGCCGCCCAACCGTCCGCCCCAGCAGATGAACGGTCATCAACCATATTACTCTTCCCTGCCGCCGCAGAACATGCAGCCGCCCCGAGTAAATCACAGGCCAGCGCCCCAGCGCAGGCCTTCGCCCAAAAAATCGAGAAGACCTTTTAATCCAGTAAAATACGCCCTGATCATCGCGCTAGCCATCCTGCTAATTGTCGGTGCGTTTTGGGGCGTGAACGCGCTGCGAGACAACCAGGTCCGCCAATTGATAGAACCTTACCAGACCGTGTATGCGCCAAATATCTTTGTTAATGACGTGGCCATTGCTGGGATGATACCCCAAGATGCTTTCAAACTGATCCGGGATAAGATGGAGGAACGAATCAACAGCTGGAACCTTGCCATCACCTACCATGGGTTCACCTTCACAAACCTCAATTATGGTGTTTTGGGCATTACCGTGTCCGACCAGGAAATCCAGCAACTGCTCAATGAAGCCTGGCTGCATACGCGCAAGGGCACCATCCATGAGCAAAAGGCCGCCATTGAAGCCTTGGCGGATACGCCGCTCAAGCTATATACGAGTCAAAAAGAATTGCAAAGCACGCAGTTGGTACATATCTTTTCCCAGATCGCGCCCTATGTCAACGCGAACCCGGTGGACGCAGCGATTGTTGAATTCCGGCCGGATGAAGCGTCGCCTTTTACATTTATTGATGAGCGCGCAGGCGCGGTTTTGGACAGCCAGGCCGCCATGGATGAGATCATGGAGATGGCTGCGAGCGGTCAATCCGGCACGTATGAGTTGAAGCCAACCCTTATCCCGCCCAAGGTGACGCGGGCAGAGCTGGAAAACACAGTTGCGCTTTTGACCACCATTCAAACACCGGTTGAAACCGGCAAACAGGACAGCGCGAACCGGATCCACAACATCCGCCTGTCCTTTTCCAAGTTTAACGGAAAAATCCTAAAACCAGGCGAGACATTCAGTTTTAACAACATTGTGGGGCCGCGCACCTTAAAGACGGGCTTCGCGGAAGCAAAGGAATATGCCTACGGCAACCTCGTCGACGGTGTCGGTGGCGGTGTCTGCCAGGCCAGCACCACGCTCTACCAGGCGGCGGTCACATCAGGCTTGTCAATCGTAAAACGCTATCCCCACTCCGGAAAAATTGGCTATACAGAAATGGGCCAGGACGCGACCGTCTACCTTACCCCAGATCGCAATCTTGATTTTCAGTTCAAAAACACATCAGCCGGTGACATTTATATTACCGCGCATGTGAAGCAGGCCCGGACAAGCTCCAAAAAATTGGTGGCGGAAATCAAAATGTACGGCATCGGCCTGGGTGATGGCGTCTCCTACCGGCTGCGCTCTGAGACCGTTCAAACCATCCCGCCGCCGATAGAGAAAAAATATGAAAACGATCAAACAGGACTGATTGTAACCTATACGGATGAAGAAAAGCTTAAAACAAAGGCTGTGGAAGGCTATGTGGTTGAAACCTATCTGGAGAAAATCAAAAACGGCGTGCTTGTGGAGCAACCCAAGCTGATTTCCAGCGATACCTTCCCACCCAAGGCAGCTGTGTACTACCGCGGCGTAACCAAGCGGGATTTTTAAAGGCACAGCGCATGCAAAACAGCATGATTATGCATTTTGACCCAACAAGCGCTTCAGGATAAACATACGGGAGTTTTCTGTTCTTGAACACAAGAAAGGGAAACTCCCGTTTTCATGAACTGGGAATGTATGCAAAATATTGATGTATATACTTGCATAGATTCAGGAATTAATGTATACTTACATCAACGGAGGAACAAGCGCATGCAGCGGTTTTTTCTTTATGCCAATCCCGGAAAACCAGAAACCATCCAGGCTGTCAGTGATTTCGCGGACTTGTTGATCAACAAAGGGTGCGAGGTTCTGCTTGACGGCTGGTTGTTTGACCTTTTGCATAAAGGGAAAAAGACCTCGCCTGATCAATTGGATAACAACGTGCAAGCGGTTGTTTGCTTTGGCGGGGATGGCACCATTCTTCGCATATTGCCGTATTTGGCGGCGCGGTACATTCCTGTCCTCGGTGTCAATATGGGGCACACGGGGTTTTTATTGCAGGTCAGCCCGGATGAGCTGGACGGCGTGCTGGACCGTTTTATCGCGCAGGATTATGAGATCAAGGAGCGCGCGATGCTCTCCTGTGAAATCAACGGCCAGGCTACCTACCTGGTGATGAATGAGTTTGCGCTGACCCGCGGCCAAAATCCCAGCAGCATCGTGGTGGATGTGCAGTATGAGAACGAGCGTGTCTTCACCATCCATGGCGACGGGGTATTGGTATCCACGCCCACAGGCACGACAGGGTATTGCCTGTCTGCGGGCGGGCCTGTCATCTTCCCTGGCGTGCCCTGCCATATTGTGGTGCCCGTTTGCTCGCATATTATGCACCAGCGGCCAATCATCCTGCCGCAAACAGGCGATATCCGCCTGCTTGTGCGGGCCAATCACGGTGCCCGCCATCAAATCAGCATGGATGGGCAAATTGTGCTGGATCTTGACACTGAGAGCGAGGTGCGCATCACTCAGGCGAAAGAAGCCGCGCGGTTTATTCATTTTTCGCCGGAGCAATTCTTGACCCGGCTTGATTACAAACAAAAAAAGTGGAGCAATCACGTATATGGAGGTAAGCTATGAAAAGTACCAGGCAGGCAGCAATTCTTAATCTGATTGACAAGCACGATATCAAAACCCAAAAAGAACTGGCCGATATGCTCAAAACCCAGGGCTTTGAGGTAACCCAGGCTACCGTCTCCCGTGACATCAAGGAGATGCGCTTGCTGAAAGTTTTGACCGGTTTGGGGGAATACAAGTACGCAACAGCCGACCAGGCGGAATATTCCGTATCCGACCGCTTTGTGCGGATGTTTGTGGACTCGGTCATTTCCATTGAGGCAGCTGGCAATATCATTGTCATCAAAACGCTGGCCGGTTCTGCCAATGTGGCTGGCGAAGCCATCGACAGCATGCGCTGGCCGGAGATCGTGGGCACCCTGTCTGGTGACAACACCATTTTTGTCATCGTCCACAATGAGGCGGATGCCGAAGAAGTGGTGAGAAAGTTCAACGAAATCCTCAGATAAAAGGACAATATGTTAGATAGCTTACTGATTCGCAACATCGCCTTGTTTGAGGAGGCGAGCATTCAGTTTTCCACCGGTTTGCATGTGCTGACCGGTGAAACCGGTGCCGGGAAATCCCTGGTGGTGGACGCGGTCAATTTTTTGTGCGGTGCCCGGGCTGACCGCGATATGATCCGCGCGGGCGCAGATACCGCTTATGTTGAAGGTATTTTTATCATCGAGAACCAGGATGACTTGCTGGAACGTTTGCATCAGCAAAGCATCACGCTGGAAGATGGGCAGTTGATCCTTTCCCGGGAGTATCAGCGCAAAGGGCGCAGCATCTACCGTGTAAACGGGATGGCGGTCGCCTTATCCATCTATCAACAGCTGACCAGCCATTTGATTGACCTGCATGGCCAGCATGAGCACCAATCGCTCCTGCATGACAGCCAGCATCTGAGGTATCTTGACCTGCTGGGGGATCAGGAGCATGACAGTTTGCTGCAGCAGACAAGGGATGCCTACAGCGCCTATATGCAGGCAATGAAAGAATATGAATCTGCGCGCAAGAGCAGCGCGTCGCGTTCAGAACGGCTGGAGGTCCTTTCACTTCGCCAGAAGGAATTAAGAGATGCCAAGTTGGTCCCTGGTGAGGAAGAGAGTCTGCAGGCAGAAAAAACAATGCTCCGCAACGCGGAGAAGATTACGACTGCCATTCATGATATCAACAAAGCGTTGTTTGACGCGTCTGGTCAGGACACCGCAGGGATGTTATTGATGGAAGCGCAGTCTGCGCTTGAAAAAATCGTGTCCTTTCATCCAGCCTTTGAGGGCATCAGCGGCCGACTGTCCTCACTTTATTATGAGCTGGAGGAGATCAGCCACGATTTAAGCGCGCAGCTGCGTGACATCACGCATGATGACGCGCGGCTGGAAGAGGTGGAGCAGCGCCTGGATTTGCTGCGCAAACTGGAGCGTAAATACGGCCCCAGCATTGAGGAGATGCTGACCTACCTCGCCCAGTTGGAGGAAGAGCTGACACAGCTTGAAAACTTGGACGAAAGCCTTGAGCAATTGGACAGGTTACAAGCAGAATATAAAAAGCAGTTTTTACAGCTTGCGGAAAGCCTAAGCGTCTCCAGAAAAAAGCTGGCAGCGCGCTTTGAAAAGCGCGTTGAGAAGGAACTGAAGGATTTGAACATGTCCTCCACCAGGTTTCATATCCAGGTGGAGGCTAACCCCGCGAACATTCACGAGGATGGATATGATCAGGTGCGCATGCTGATTGCGCCGAACGTTGGGGAGGAATTAAAGCCGCTTTCCAAAATTGCCTCCGGCGGTGAGCTGTCCCGGGTGATGCTGGCCATGAAAACGCTGACTGCAGAGAAAAATGAAGTCCCCACCATGGTTTTTGATGAAATTGACACAGGTGTGTCTGGCACAACCGCCATGACCATCGCCCAAAAACTGAGCGACATCGGCCGCTTTCGTCAGGTTGTTTGCGTAACCCACCTGCATCAGCTTGCCGCCATGGCCACAACGCAGTACCACGTCAGCAAGGTGGAGGACGGGGGACGGACAAGGGCCTTTGTTACCCAACTGGATTTACCACAAAGGACACAGGAAATTGCCAAGATGCTGGGCGATATTGAAACGCAAGGGAAAAGCAGCCTCCAGCACGCGGAAGTGCTGTTAAAAGACGCCGCTCAGTATCGGACAAAACCGTCATAATCCGCGAATCATCTCATAGAATGTGGACCTGTCAGCGTTTAAATATTAAGTATCAACGCCATTTATTGTTAAAGTATAAAATTAAATGATGAAATTATTACAAATGTGTGATACAATGCTCCTGTCAGAGAAACAATTATGCAAGGAGTTTGTTCATGCAAAACAGGTTCGCAATCCCGCTACGCTACAACATCAAAGAAAAACACGCGGGCTGTCATTTAAGCGCTGCGCAGCATGCTGCTGTTGATTGGGCGAAGGTGGATGATTATCACGCCATCCTGGATTTGGATTGCGCAAACGGGAATCTCCTGCGGCATTATATGGAACGGTTTCACCTGCGCGCTTGTGGAATTAGCAAAAGCATGGAAGCGCTTCATCAAGCCGATGTTGATGTGCTCCTCCATGCTGAAATCTTGAAAGCGGATCAGCACGACATCCCCTGGATGAAAAACAGTTTTGACGTTGTATTCCTGACCAAATTAATCTACAGAAATTGCAGGTGCGATCAATTGATGAGTGAGGTGCACCGCGTGCTAAAACCTGGCGCGCAGTTCGTGCTTGTGGTGCCCGGCTCACCCTTATTAAATCGCCTGACGCATCTGCTAAAAACCAACCAATCCTCACAATTCTGGGATAACCCAATCCACCTGATGGATCGCTTGAATCACAATGGCTTTGTAGATGTGTCCATGCGCTCATCCAGGTTGCGCTATACGACAATCATCGCGCACAAGCAAGAAAGCACTTCCTAAAGCATGCAAAACGGAGTTGCACAGAACAAGTCAGGAATCATCAGGCAAATGTTCATTTGTTTGATGGTTCTTGTTTTGATGATTACCTTGATCCCAAATCAGATCATACTGGCTGATCAAACACCAAAGAATGTACGCGTTTTGTTAACCGCCTTTCAATCCAGCAACAGCTTGAAAATTGAGGTCTATGGAAACTATGCGCTGGATGACAAAATCAGTTTTCAGCGTGGCAGTGAGCTGACAGTATATCTGCTTAACGGACAGCTGATGTTGCACTACGAAGGAATGTCCTATTCCGCGGGAAGTTCCTTCAAGCTTGTTCGCCACCATGAAGAGCAGAATCGTCAAAACGGCCTGCGGATCCAAGGCGAAAACAGTTTGTACACCGGAGATTTACAGATCAGTGTCAAAGATAATAAATTCTATCCTGTGCTAAACATTCCCATTGAGGAGTATTTGCAGGGTGTTGTTCCCTATGAAATGGCCGATGATTTCCCGCTTGAAGCGCTCAAAGCCCAGGCAATTTCCGCGCGCACCTACACGCTTGCGCATCTGAAGCCCGATAAAGACTATGACCTGGTGGACAACACCAACGATCAGGTCTTCCGCGGCATCAAAGCGGACAAAGAGAACGCCATCAAAGCCGTGAAGGAAACAGCGGGCATCGTGTGCATGTATAAGGACAAATTGGCTGTGTGCCTTTATACCGCCAGCAATGGAGGGGTTACCGAGTCCGCCTATAACGCGTGGGGAAGAGAGCAGATACCCTACTTGATTATTCAAGAGGATCAGTACGACCGCGAAAACCCCATGAGCATTGTCAAGAAGGCGCGCATCAACAAATCGCTTGATGGCAAAACAAACGCACAAACAGAGCTGTTAAAACCTTTTTTGATGGAGAAGGTGCAAGCGCTATTGCAAAATCACTATCAGGATATGAGCCAGATCACGGCAAAACTGATTGAGTTGCGAAATGTTACACCGCATACCACCAAATATGGCGGTGACAAAGGCGTAATGAAGTTCCTTAAATTCGATCTGATGATTGAAGTGAGCGAACCGGCCCATATGCAGGAGGACACAGAGATCAATCTGTCCGGCTCAGAGGATAATGCCGCCTATCAGGTCGAAACCGTCACACAGACAGGGAACCTGGTCACAACAAAAAAGCAGATAGCTGTTGATTGCCCGATTTTCCCGGAACTTGAGCAATTGCTTTCCCTGTCCATCAACCGCAATGAAAATGAAATTGTTTCCGTGAAGGAAGAAGAGACTTCTTTTGTGATTCAGTTTGCGCGCTATGGGCACGGTGTTGGGATGAGCCAACGGGGCGCGGAGTGGATGGCCAAGAAATATCATTGGGATTACCAGCAGATATTGCGGTTTTACTATCCAGGAACAACTTTGAAAACATTGGACTTAACCCCGAACAGTTTGCCCACACTGGATATTCTCTATATGACAACACCAGGTCCCTTGCCCACAGCGACACCCAGGCCGACTTTGATGCCGCAGACAGAAACCGCAAAAGAAGGGCAAAAAATTGTATTCGTCACCGGTGTGGCAAAAGATTCTTCCCTCAACCTCCGCGAAAAACCAGACCTGCTGTCTGAGATTATCACCAGGTTGTATTACGGCCAGGAACTGCTGGTGCTAAAGGAGTTGGAGGACGGATGGCTGCAGGTGCAAACAGACAGTGTATCAGGCTTTGTCCGTTCAGAATTTGTCAGTGAGCAGCAATCAATTACACCTTAAGGAGGGCACATGAACGCGATTTTTAGCAAAGATATGTTGGAGTTCATGCTGGACCTTCGCTTTAACAATAACAAGACATTTATGAATGAAAACCGCACGCGCTATCAAGAAGTCATGCGGGACCCCTATTATCGTTTGATTGAGTTGCTGACACCAACTGCGCTGGAGATCGATCCAGGTATGGAGGTCAGGCCCTATAAGTGTTTGTCTCGGATTTTCAGGGATACGCGGTTTAGCAACAACAAACTGCCTTATCGTGATCATCACTGGGTTGCCTTTCGGCACCAGGCGGAACCGCGCGATCAGGCGGTTATGCTGTGGTTTGAAATCCGGCTGGACGAGGTCAGCTGGGGCTTGGGGTTTTGGGGCGGCAACATTAAAGCGATGGATGTATTGAGACGTCAAATGGTCGCAAAGCAGGACGAGCTGCTGTCCATATTACCAATATTAAAAAAGCATCATTTCAACCTGGAAGGCAGCGTATATAAACGTAAGCAAATACCAGATAAATTGCCAGATGCCTTAATACCCTGGTATATCAGGCGGGATGTATATCTGGTCAAACAAAACATCAACCCGGAATGGGTGTTTGAGCCAGGGCTGGAAAAACGACTGTCACGGGATTTCCTCGCGCTAAAGCCTTTTTATCAGATGCTCCGGGGCGCTTATGAAGTGAGTGCACTTGAATAACAGGTTAAAGTTCGGCAAAACAGACCAGTGCCCGTATATGGGGCAACACTAAAAAAAGGACTCGCCCTGCCGCAAGTCCTTTTACTTTTGGAAATATCTGAAGTTATAACGCGCGATAAACCGTGACCACCTTGCCCAAAACCTCAACCTCGTCAACAACGATGGGTTGCATCGCGTCGTTTTCTGGCTGCAGACGGAAATGTCCTTTCTCCTTATAAAAGCGTTTGACGGTTGCGTCGCCATTGACCATCGCGACAACGATGTCCCCGTTGAGGGCGTGGTTTTGCTGTTTGACGACAAGATAATCCCCATTGAGGATGCCAGCCTGGATCATGCTGTCACCGCGTACCAAAAGGGCGAAATACGCGCCATCCTTCAGCATGAATTCGGGAATGGGCAGCATGTCAGAGACATTTTCTTCCGCCAGGATAGGGGTGCCAGCGGCGACGGGGCCCAGCAATGGCACCATGCGCATCAGTTCCTTAACGGGTGTTTCCTCATTTTCTACAACAGCCATAGCGCGGGGCTTCATGGAATCCCGCTTGAGCAGCCCTTGCTTCTCAAGTCTCTTCAAGTGGCCATGAACCGTAGACGTAGACTTAAGGCCCACCGCCTGACAGATCTCCCGTACGGATGGCGGAAAGCCGTTTTCCTCTACCTGTGTGCGGATATACTCAAGAATCAATTTCTGAGTTTCACCGTGTTTACGTTTTTTCTGCTGGGTCTGGTTCATGCTGGCCCTCCATCAGTTGTTGCCCCTATTATACCATGCAAACATATGTTTGCAATAACAAATTTGAAGATTTGTCAATTTATTTGTCATCCGTGGAGATTTCCGGCAGTTGAATGCGTCTGGCGGCTTCTCTTCGCTTCTCATCCGACATGGCGGCGTAGTGCTTTCTTGTTGTATTGACATCGGCGTGGCCCAGGGTATCAGCGACCAGATAGATATCCCCGGTTTCCTGGTACAGATTGGTGCCAAAGGTGCTGCGCAATTTGTGCGGGCTGATTCGTTTTTTAAGCGGCGCGCCCAATAGGGCGTATTTCTTCACCAGGTTTTCAACCGCCCTCTGGGTGATTCTGCGCTTTTGCAGGGAGAGGAAGAGGGCAAATTCGTGCCCTGGTTTGGTTTCTATTTCTTTTCGTTCCTGTAAATAGGCCACTAAGCTGTCAGCCACACGGTCTGGGAAGTACAGAATGGTTTGATTCCCGCCCTTGCGGGTGACCACGAAGGAGTTCTTTTCAAAATCAAGATGATCAATGTCCAACCCCACCAGCTCACTCACACGGATGCCGGTACCCAGAAACATCATCAAAATAGCGGTGTCCCGCTTTTGTGTGTTGCGCAAGTACGCCTGCTGCTTGGGGCTGAAGCCTTCACCGTTGATGACCGCGTCCATCATGCGTTGAACCTCATCATCCTCCATGTATAAAATGGGTTTGCTGTGGCGCTTGGGCATTGAAACCAAGGTCGCGACATTGGCGGGGACAATCTCATTCCTGAAGCAAAAATCAAGAAAAGAGCGAATGGAGCTGAGTTTCCTCATAATGCCCAGTTCGTTGTTTTGTATACTCACCGGACGTTTTGTATCCGACTTCTTTGCGTCCTCTTGTTCCTTATAATAAAACTGCAGATATTCCTGAAAGCCTTCAATGTGCCGGGCGGTAATCAGCCGCATGTGGTCCTGTGTCATCAAACGCGGTTCCGTATCCGCGAAATCAACTTCCTCAAGCGTCAGATAACGAAAAAACAGCCGCAGATCATATGCGTACGCGCGCCTGGTCAGCACACTTGTGATCTGGGAAATGGACCGAAAATAATCTGTGCATAATCTGGGCAATTCCAGCTGCAATTCCTTTAGTTTTTCAGCCGCCTTTTGGGAGGATTGGCTGTGAAACACAATACGCTTCAATGGTGGACTCCTTCAAATTTGCTGATATCAGCATACATTATTTTGTTGATTTAGACAATCGCCATGAATTACATGTAAATATTGGAATAAGATATTGACAATGTTGTTTATGGTTGATATATTCCATACGTACTATGCCAAGGAGGTTGTCCCATGTCCAAGTCCGTATTATTTCAAGGCACGCAGCTCCAGCCGGAGAAGCAGCCTGTTTCTGTAGAAGGCGTTCATGAGCCTGACGCGCTGGCATCCGCCAGCGGTTTATGGATTTCGTCCGCCGGTTCCGCCATGTTGACAAAGGGCCAGTATCCGCTCAAGCAGCAGGATGATTGGCTGATTATCATGTGCCAGAACGGCTCTTTCCATTTAACCAATAATGACCTGCGCATCCGCAACCGTGAATGCTGCATGCTGCCGGCGCAGACAGAGCAGGCTGTTATCCAGGTAGAGCAGGAAGCCCGCATCATCTGGATGACCATCAGCGGGCGCTTATCCGCGGATTTCATGACCTTGATGGGCGCGTTGCCGCACCGGGTGATGAAGCAGGGCGCATTGCCTTCACAGTTGAAGCTCAGCAAGCACATCGTCCAGGCGATTGTGCGCACCGGATCCGCGCGTGAGGCTTCCTCTGCCCAGTTGCAACAGCTACTGTGGGGCCTGCTCGCGTCCCATTCCGGCCAGCCGGTGGCGATGGACGCTGTCTTGTCTCACGAGATTTCCAAGGTCATCGATGCCATGCGGAAGAACCAGTATAAGGATTCCTTCTCCTTAAACGACATGGCCAACTTAAGCCGGATGCCGGTGGAAACCTTCCGCAAACGCTTTGTGTCAGAGGTCGGGATGCCGCCGCAAAGCTACCAGCTTTTCTGCAAGATGGAGCGAGCAAAGACCCTGCTGAAGGAAGGTTTAACCGTGCGCCAGACTGGTGTTGAGGTAGGGATGGAGGATCCATACCATTTTTCCAAAACCTTTAAAAACATTGTTGGGATGAGCCCGTCCCACTACACCAAAACAACCATCCAGCAATGAACAAAACCATTTCCAAGGCTGAAGCGCGGAACTACAGCGCGCTTCAGTTGGCTTTTATAGGGGACGCGGTTTACAACCTGGTCATGCGTTTACACTCTCTACAGGAGGGGAAGGGCCTGCGCGCGATGCACATGCGCACAACAGGCCGGGTGAACGCAGTCGCGCAATCTAAAGCCTTAAAGACCCTGGAAGGCCTGCTGGATGAGGAGGAGTTGGACATCGTCCGCCGCGGCAGGAACGCCCACCCCAGGCACCAGGCGCCGCGCTCAGCGACAACCGCGCAATACTGCGCATCCACTGGTTTTGAGGCCTTGATCGGCTATCATTATCTCACCGGGCAAACTGACAGACTGCGTGAATTATTCACTTACCTGCAAACGCATACAGGGGAATAACACGCTGTATTGATAATATGGAAACGCGTGCGTTTCAATTTGAAAGGATTTTATGTCAAACCAAAACAGACCAAGCAAACCGCAGGGGAAAAGACCCCCAGCACAGGGCAACCGCAAACCAGGACCCAAGCCCAGCGGCATGAAGCAGCAGGGCAGGCCTGCCTCAAAGGCGACTCGTAATGCCCGCGGTGATCAAACTGCGCCGCGCGATACACGAAAAACGCAACCTGCAAAAGGCAGAAAACCTTATGGCAATATCCCGCAGGCAAAGCCCTTTATCACGCAAAACCAGGATTTGGGCTATGAGGAAACATCCCGCAGCAACCGTCAATACGGTCAATACGCGCGCCGCAGCAATCAAAGCGACTTCAGCGCCCAGGCAAACAACCCGCGCCGCGGCAACCAACGCGGCGGTACATCCTACCGTCAGCAAGAATTCGCGTCACCAGCCGCGCAGCGCTTCGGCCCGGACAGCAGGCCAGAGCGGACGGCCGTGCCATCCTTCAATCAAAGCACCAACCAAACGGATGCTTTCGTATCAGAAGATATCCCGCAGGTTAACCTGCTGACAGGCCGCAATCCCATCCGGGAAGCGGTTAAATCCGGCCGGGATCTGGAAAAACTGATGATCGCCAAGGGGGAATTGTCCGGTTCTGCGCGTGAGATTGTCAGTCTGGCCAAAAAGGCTGGCATCATGATCCAATCCGTTGAGCGCAGCCGGCTGGATCAGTTGGCCAAGAACCATCAGGGGATGATTGCCTTCGCGTCTGCCTATCAATACGCGACAGTAGAAGATATTCTGGAGCTTGCCAGGCAAAGGGGAGAGGCCCCCTTCATCATTGTGCTGGATCAAATCACAGATCCGCACAATCTGGGTGCAGTCATCCGCACCGCGTCATGCGCCGGCGCGCATGGCGTCATTGTGCCGCAGCATCGGGCTGTTGGCTTAACCCCTGCCGCTGTCAAGGCTTCTGCTGGCGCTGTCGAGCACATTAAGGTGGCGCGGGTCACCAACCTCAACCAGACCATCAAATCCCTACAGCGCAAAGGCATCTGGTTTTATGCCTGTGAAACCGAGGGGGAAGACTACCGCACAGTTCAGTTTGACGGCCCCTGCGCGCTGGTTATCGGCAGCGAAGGGGAAGGGATCAGCCGCCTGACAGCCAGCATCTGCGACAAGCAGATCCGCATCCCCATGGTGGGTAAGATGGATTCGCTGAACGCGTCCGTCGCAGCCGCGATCCTGATGTACGCTGTGCATAACCACAGAAACCCGCTCAACTGACTCTAAAAACATCCTTTGCTTTTTAATGCGCGTCTTTTTGTGCAAAAAGCACGCGGATTGCCTGCAATCTTTAATGAATACAAAGCAAGAACAGTTGACAAACATATCTTGCTTGTTTAAAATGGCATGGTATCCGCTACTGCGGGTGTAGCTCAATGGTAGAGCTCCAGCTTCCCAAGCTGGCCACGTGGGTTCGATTCCCATCACCCGCTCCACAAGCCCTATGCGGTGGTTCGCCGCATTGGCAGGGGCCGGTTTCCCGGCAAATCGCGCCAGGCTTCTGCCCGGCAAATTACCGTAATATCAGGAGGAGACAAAACCAATGGCAAAACAGAAATTTGAGCGCACGAAGCCGCACGTGAACATCGGAACGATTGGTCACGTAGACCACGGCAAGACCACCCTGACCGCGGCGATCACCATGGTGCTGGCCAAAGCCGGCGGCGCCCAGGCGATGAAGTATGACGAGATCGACAAGGCCCCTGAAGAGAAAGCCCGCGGGATAACGATCAACACGTCCCACGTTGAGTACGAGACCGAGAACCGCCACTACGCGCACGTAGACTGCCCCGGCCACGCTGACTATGTCAAGAACATGATCACGGGTGCCGCGCAGATGGACGGCGCGATCCTGCTGGTGTCCGCGCCCGACGGCCCCATGCCGCAGACGCGTGAGCACATCCTGCTGGCCCGCCAGGTTGGCGTGCCCTCCATGGTCGTTTTCATGAACAAAATCGACCTGATGGATGACGAGGAGCTGCTGGAGCTGGTGGAGATGGAAGTGCGTGACCTGCTGAGCAGCTACGACTTCCCGGGCGACGACATCCCGATCACCAAGGGCTCTGCCTTAAAGGCGCTGGAGTACATGCAGAACGACGGTTCTGATCCCCTCAACGCGCCGGAGACCAAGTGCATCATCGACCTGATGAAGACGGTTGACGAGTACATCCCCACGCCCGCGCGCGCGGTGGATCGTCCCTTCTTGATGCCGGTTGAAGACGTGTTCTCCATCACCGGGCGCGGCACCGTGGCTACTGGCCGTGTTGAGCGCGGCGAGGTGAAGGTGTCTGACACGGTTGAGATCGTGGGCCTGATGGAAAAGCCCCGCTCTGTGGTCGTGACCGGTGTTGAAATGTTCCACAAGCTGCTGGACAAGGCGGAAGCCGGCGACAATATCGGCGCCCTGCTGCGCGGCGTGCAGCGCACGGAGATCGAGCGCGGCCAGGTGCTGGCGAAGCCCGGCTCCATCAAACCGCACACCCACTTCTTCAGCGAAGTGTACGTGCTGACCAAGGACGAAGGCGGCCGTCACACTCCGTTCTTCAACGGCTATCGCCCGCAGTTCTACTTCCGCACCACGGACGTGACCGGTTCCATCAAGATGCCCGAAGGGGTTGAGATGGTGATGCCTGGTGACAACGTGCAGATGGAAGTGGAGTTGATTACCCCCATCGCGATTGAGCAGGGCCTGCGCTTTGCGATTCGTGAAGGCGGCCACACCGTCGGTTCCGGCGCTGTTGCCCGTGTAATCGAAGGCTAAGCATTTTCTCCCTGTCTGAAAGAAAGAGGTAGTATCAATGGCAGTGAAAGACGCGCGCGCGAACATCGTATTGGCTTGCAATGAGTGCAAGCAGCGCAATTACAACACCATCAAAAACAAGAAGAACAACCCCGAGCGCATTGAGCTGTCCAAGTTTTGCCGTTTCTGCAAAAAGCACACAGCCCATCGCGAGACGAGGTAAGCGAGATGTCTGAAGGCAAAGCGAAACGCAAACCGGTTAAAAAAGAGCAGATGAGCTTTATGGACAAGGTCTTGGCCTTCTTCAAGAACTTGCCCCAGAACATCGCGCGGCCCTTTATGAATACCTGGCGTGAGCTGCGCAAGGTGACCTGGCCGACCAGGGAAAACCTGGTCAACTCCACCTTGCTGGTGCTGACGTTCATGGTCTTCATGGGTGTAGTCATCGGCCTGCTGGACATGGGCTCAACTGAGATCATCAAGCTGCTGTCCAGGCTGGCCGGCTGATAGGAGATATCATGCCGCAGACGGATTTAACCCCAAACGCTCAGACGCCTGCCTGGTATGTTGTGCATACCTATTCCGGCTATGAAAACAAGGTCAAGGACAACCTGGAAAAGGCCGCGGAGAACAACCGCATGCAGCACTTGATCCAGGAAGTCGAAGTGCCGATGGAAGAAATCGCCGAGATCAAAAACGGCAAGCGCATCGTGACCCAACACAAAACCTTCCCCGGTTATGTCTTAGTCAAGATGATCATCACCAGCGAGTCCTGGTACGTCGTGCGCAACACGCGCGGCGTCACCGGGTTCGTGGGCCCGGAAAGCAAGCCGGTCCCCTTGACGGATGAGGAATTCGAGACCATGATGAACAGCCAGCCCCAGGCGGAAGCCACCAAGCTGGTTGTCGGGGAGGAAATCCGCATTCTCTCTGGCCCGCTTGAGAACTTTACCGGCGTTGTGGAGGCAGTGGACGTGATCCACGGCAAGCTGCAGGTCAAGGTAAAGATGTTCTTGGGCCGTGAGATGCAGGTTGAGATTGATCTGGATCAGGCGGAAAAAGTCGTCTGATTCAAAGGAAAGCATGCTTTCCGTGGGAGGCGTTAACCCGCCGCCATAACCACATCACTTGAGGAGGAGCCAATCATGGCAAAGAAAGTAATGGCAGTTATCAAACTGCAAGTGGACGCAGCCAAAGCAACCCCCGCGCCGCCCATCGGTCCCGCGCTGGGTCAGCACGGCGTGAACATCCCCGGTTTCTGCAAGGAGTTTAACGAGCGTACGGCCAAGCAGGCTGGGTATATCATTCCCGTCGTCATCACCGTGTACGCGGATAGATCCTTTACCTTTATCACCAAGACACCCCCGGTGCCGGTGCTGATCAAAAAAGCGCTGAACATCGAAAGTGGCAGTGATACCCCCAACAAAACCAAGGTTGCCCAGCTCACCAAAGACCAGGTCCGCGAAATCGCGACCACCAAAATGGTCGACTTGAACGCCACGGATATCGAGGCGGCGATGAGCATGGTCAAAGGCACTGCCCGCAGCATGGGCGTCACCGTCGAGGAATAAAGGAAGAAAAGTGGGAGGACTTCGGGCCGTTAGTACCACGAGGAGGAATTTAACATGAAACGTGGCAAGAAATATCTTGAGTCAAAAAAGCTCATCGATGACACCAAAGCCTATGATCCAGCCGAGGCCATTGCTCTGGTAAAGCAGACTGGCAAAGCCAAGTTTGACGAAACCGTGGAGCTGTCCATCCGTCTGGGTGTTGACCCCCGCCACGCGGACCAGCAGGTGCGCGGCGCGGTGATTCTGCCCCATGGCACTGGCCGCGTGGTGCGCGTGCTGGTCTTCGCCAAGGGCGAAAAAGCGGAAGAAGCCCGGGCAGCCGGCGCTGACTATGTGGGCGATGACGACCTGGTCGAGAAGATCCGCACTGAAAACTGGTTCGAGTTTGATGTCTGCGTTGCCAGCCCTGACATGATGGGCACCGTCGGCAAGATCGGCCGCATCCTGGGACCAAAGGGCCTCATGCCCAACCCCAAGTCCGGCACCGTGACGCCTGATGTGGCCAAGGCCATTGAGGACATCAAGGGCGGTAAGGTCGAGTATCGCATCGACAAGAGCGCCATCGCGCACTGCCCCATCGGCAAGGTCTCCTTTGAGGAAGAGAAGCTGGTTGAAAACCTGAACACCCTGATGGACGCGGTCGTCAAAGCCCGCCCCACCAGTGCGAAGGGCACCTACCTGCGCTCCCTCTACCTGAGCACCACCATGGGCCCGTCCATCCGCCTGAACCCCATGCGGTTCCTGGGCAGATAAGACAAACCAGATTTAGTTATCAAACGAGTCCTGTAGCGATACAGGGCTCGTTTTAGTATGTCGACAAAGTGCCTGCGGACACTTTATCGATTTAGAGAACCGGCATTTTCGCTTGCAAGCAAAGCTCGCGGTCAGCGAAAATGCGTGGAATGCATTGCTTCGCAATGCCCCGCCCGAGCGGCAGAGCCGCTCGATACGATTTCAGTCAGAGGGCTTGCCCTCTGAAACTCCCCTGGTATTGTTTTTTGTGCGAGTTTTGCGCG
>LSQX01076564.1_pt1 | contig 18220 bp, 20 predicted proteins | sample 654561 | NCBI WGS metagenome assembly LSQX01 (sample SAMN04489861, study PRJNA283612) | anaerobic digester metagenome | isolation source: 4 biogas reactors fed with cattle manure at either 37C or 55C with and... | place: Denmark: Kongens Lyngby | collected 2014
GCGCAGGACAGTGTGTCACTGCGCCGCGCTTTTTGCATTGCCTCTACAATAGATGGGGTTTAAAATAGTGAGGGCTTATAAAGCATGCAACATCATGCTGTGTCGGGTCGTTTATAACCGGAATACCATGCCTTATGCGAAAAGGCTGAATACAACCGTTCCGCCATTCGGAGAAACGGTTAATTGCAGCAGTCTTTCATCAATAAACTCGGATTTTAATTAGTTATCTCAACTCCGGCGCATAGCGTTGTGCCGGAGTTTCTTTTTCCTTTTTCGAGCAATCCCATATCATGGAAACAAAAAGCAAAATATATATGTAATATATAAAAAAGCACAATATGTAAATCATTGACATTGGGCTTTTTTAGTAATATAATTGAATCATACAAACTGCTGCTACAAAAGTAGCGGCGCATGTCTATATAACATAGGAGGCACGGTGTTATGAACAAAAAGCTTGCGGCCCTGCTATTAGCGTTCCTGTTATTGTTGATTTCGCTTCTCGCATCCTGCGCGGGCAGCCCTGCTCCTGCTTCTGGGGGCGCGTCGGATTCGGCGGACACCACTCAGACTGCGGGAGAAGAAGAGGAGAGCTACATATTCCCTTCCCTCGATCTTGGCGGAGAAGATTTCACCATGCTGAACACAACCACAACCTGGGGCTTTTATGAACACCTCGACCACGAAACCATGACAGGCGAAGTTCTCGACGACGCAATTTATACCCGCAACCGGCAAATCGAGAAAAATTTTAATCTTAAAATTAATGTTGTGGAAGAGATCATAGATAACATTTACAGCAAAATGACCACTGTTATCAAAGCCGGGGAGAACATATACGACGCAATATTTTGCCCGGGCTGGACAGGTGACACAAGCTATATTGGCGCTTTTGCGATAGAAGGCATGTTTTATGATTTGTCGCAAATACTTGAAATCAATCTTGAGAGCGACTGGTGGAGCCAGAAGCTGCGCACCGAAGGTGCTATCGGCAAAAACGGAGCGCTGTATTTTGCGGCAAACGATATAAACGTATCGACGCTCCAGGGCACATGGTGCCTGTTCTTCAATGAAAATTTGTTTGTGGACATGAACCTCGGGCGCCCCTACGGACTTGTGAAGGACGGCACTTGGACATTTGACAAATTCGCAGAGCTTGTCAAAGCCGGAGCAAATCTAAACGGAGACGAAAGCTTCAGCTGGAATGCCGACGGGAACTGCATATACGGCTATACTTCGTTTAATGCGGGAACACTTGCCCTGCTGCTGGGGTCCGGCGAACGTTTTATAGGCAAGGACGACGAGGGTTACCCGATACTTGCGCTTGAAACCCAGCGGTTCTTTGACGTGAGCACAAAAGTCGCGGAGTTGCTCGGGACAGAGGGTTATTATATCAACGCAAACGAGGCAATCGACAGCAAATTCCACTATGAAAATATTTTCATGAACGGAAGGGCGCTTTTCACATGTGCGGAGCTGAAAGCCGCCACGCGACTCAGGACAATGGATGACACTTACGGAATTGTGCCCATGCCTAAATTTGAAGAAGCCCAGCCCGGTTATTTTTCGGTCAAAACAAGGCAGGCGTATGTTTTAGTTATTCCGGTCACAAATCAAAATCCAAGCCAAACCGGCGCGATACTCGACGCTATGGCGTATGTAAGCTACAAGGATGTTACGCCGGTGTTATACGACGTAACCATATCTCAAAAAGGATTGCGCAACGAAGAATCGATTGAAATGCTCAAAATCATCCGCGATACACAATATTTCGACGTGGGAATCATTTATGGCTGGACATCGGCGCTCAACGGCGCGGTTATAACGGCAGTCGACGGTGGGGACAGCAATGTCGCTTCGATTATAGGGAAATACAGAAAACAGGTAAATGCAAGCATAGAAAAAACCATGGATGTCTTCTACGGCTGATATACAAAAATAAGAAAACGGGTAAAGCAAACTGCAAAGTTTTGCTTTGCCCGTTTTTATTGGGAGATGAAAGCCGGCATGTTGGCGGGGTTTACCCGGGAAATATTTTTAATCTTCTATACCAAACAGCCGGGCCGGATTGTCGAAAAGAATCGCTTTAGCGATTTCACAGGCCTCGCTGACCGAAAACAGGCCGCACACGACTTTTTCCGAAAGCACCTCGGCGATATTTCTGCGCGCGATATATTGATGTCCATATACACCGTCGACAAAGCAATAGTCGCCGCCGAACCCGTTTATTTTGCTATACGGTATAAACTCCAGCCACTCGTCGAGGATATGTCTTGAGGCAACCGGCGACACAATATGCGCCCAGCACATATCGATATAGACGTTTTTAAACATTTTGCACATGACGCCAAGTTCGCTTTGATATGGATAGCCGATGTGGAAAATGTCAAATTTCATATCAGGGTAATCGAGGAAAATGCGGTTTAAAAGCGCCGGGTGGCTGTTGGAAAGTATATTGCCGTTGCCTTCCTGTATTCCGGTATGTATCTGCATCACCATGCCACGCTCTCGTGCAAGGCCGACGATGTAATGGAACAAATAGTTTGAAAGCTCGATGTCACACGCAAAACCGCCTGATGTATTGCTGTGATTTTTGCTGCCAATTATCTTATTAAAGCATTTTTCGGCGACGGTCTTTTCTGTCCTTGTAAAATCAAGCGAACGCTGATATGCAAGCGCACATTTGAGTATTTTGCTGGTAGAATATAAACTATCGATTAATTTTTCGCAGGCACGAAGATAATCATCAAATGTGTATATGACGATGCCTGTTTCCTTTTCGATGCCGGAAATCTCGTTAAAGCTTGACGGGTAAATAAGCGAGCCTATATTGTGAGACATTATAAAATAGTTTTTGTCCCATTCTCTTTCACCGGAGCGGTCGAGCAAGGCAACCTTTATTTTTGATTTCTCCTTGAGCACCTTATGATAGTGCTGCTCATTGTAGCTTTCCAGATATCGTCTGTTAAGCTCCTCGATACTGTTCCTGTTTATTTCATCAATGCCGTAAATATCTCTTGCGGCTAAAGCTATAGCCTGACCGTAGCCGGTAAATCTGCTTGCCTGCCAGTACCTTTCAATTAAGTCCCATTTCTCCAAAACGGACAATTCTTCGCCGCGCACCTTGTCAAGCCCCGTTTGCGACATCCCGGCGGATACAAGGTCAACGCTGAAATAATGAATCAGAAACTCGCCGATTACATCGTTTGGTTGTCTTCTTTCCTCAAACGCCGGAAGATGCTCGTGCGTATCAATGATTTCAAGGCTGTTTATATAATCAAGTATTTCTGTTTTCATTATATCCACCAGCCAAATATTATATATATTTCCATAATTATATATCACGCTTTTGCGTTTGTCTATATAAAAATGAAGATTCGCTTTATAAGAATATTGAGCGGTACTGTAATTAGAATACATAGTCGACAAATCTACATTCAAGGGTTACAATTTACAGCACTTAGTCTTGACAGCAAAACCGTAATGTTTTACTATATTGACAGTTGTTTCAAAACAAGTCAAAATAATCCCATGATAAAATACAACGAATTGCTGCAAAAGCTTGCTTTACCGGTTCTGCGAAACAGAGGGGGATAACTCACCCATTCAAATCATTTCAAGGAGGCTATTCCTATGCTTTATATCGGGAAAAGGCGGGAGCTTTTCTGGGACAATTACATAATAGATACGGATAAAACGACAGCTTCGCTGAAACTCCACAGTCCCATAAGACGCGAATGCGTATTGGTGCATGACGAGCCGTGGGAAGGCGACGGCAGCGATTATCACAACTTCTTTAAAGACAAAAATGGCATATACCGCATGTATTATCTCGGGTGGCAGACGATGAACCCGGATAAGACCCAGCACACAATAGACGATATATGCATTTGCTATGCCGAAAGTACCGACGGTATAAACTGGGTAAAACCCCGGCTCGGTTTATGTGAGTTTGGCGGTTCAAAGGAAAATAATATTATCCTTGACCGCAGCACAAGCAAATTTGACAACTTCTTTGTGATGCGCGACTCTAATCCTGCCTGCAGTCCCGATGAGATTTATAAGGGAATAGCCGAGTACAACAGGGGGCTGTGGTGTTTTACAAGCCCCGACGGCATACATTTCAAAAAGGGATGGGAGATAACACGGGAGGGCGCGTTTGATTCGCTCAATGTTGCCCTGTGGGACCCGGACCGTGAGATATATATTGTATATTTCCGCGGCTATCACCCGGCGCAAAGCCCGGAGGATACGCCGGTGCGCGATATTCGCTATATAGTATCAAAGGATTTCAGACACTGGAGCGAGCCGCGGCTGCTCGATTTCGGCGATGGCGACGACATTCCGCTTTACACCAACTGCATCTCGCGCTACTACCGTGCAGACCACGTTTTTGTCGGCTTTCCCACCCGGTATATTGAACGCAAGGAGTGGAATGACAGCTTTGAAAAGCTGTGCGGCAAAAAAGAGCGGCTCGAGCGCATTAAACTTTCTCCGCGCTATGGACTGGCATTGACCGACTGTGTATTTATGAACTCGCGTGACGGCTTTAAATGGAACCGTTTTGATGAAGCGTTCATACGTCCGGGGCCTGAGGAGCCGCACAACTGGGTTTATGGTGACTGTTACCCCGCGCTGGGCATGATTGAAACTCCCGGCGTTTATCCTGGCACCGACAACGAAATTTCGATGTATCTGATGGCCAAACACTGGATGGGAATCCCGGCCGAGCTGCACCGCTACACGATAAGACTTGACGGATTTGTCTCGCGCAATGCTACATATAAGCCTCAAAAGGTTGTAACAAAACCGTTTGTGTATGAAGGCTCCGAGCTGCGCATTAACTTCTCAACATCGGCAATAGGATATATATACATAAAACTTACAGCCGAAGACGGCTCGTCCATAGAATCGGATGAGATTTTCGGCGACAAAACCGACCGCCTTGTCGGATTTAAAAGCGGCTCGCCGGCCGACCTTGCAGGCAAACCGGTGGTGATGGAAATTACAATGAGCGACGCGGATATATATTCGTTCAAGTTTGATTAGCGCAATATACAGCAAAAAAACACCGAAATCAAATAGAACATTATACGAAAAACCCTGTCAAGTTAGGCTTGTCAGGGTTTTATGTTGCTATTATGCCGGAGTTGTTTATATTATAATGGTATGATTATTTTTGTGGCTCCTTTATACTTTTCAAGTGTCCTATCCATTGGAGTCACAACGGCCTTTTATAGGGTGTGCGGAGGCAAAATCGCGCGATTTGCCATCGAAGATAAACGATATTCCGCCCCAACAGTATATCTCGCCAATGTAATAAGCCCGCGGGACAATATTACGCGAGGACAATATTATTGCCGGCATTTCCTCTTGAATCGGCGCTGATAGGCTCTCCCGTTTCCGCCTCGGAGGCAAACGCAACATGCCGGCAGAGAAAGTTGGGCGAGTAGACGTTAAGGCCCTCGTCGGGCAGAACGGGCACAGCGCTTGACTTCGGTAGCGGTATCTGTGGTTTTGAGTGCATCGATTTTGCCTGTGCCTTCACTTGAGCTACCATATGCCGTGGCAGCGAAAAGCGAGACAGTCAACAGCGCAAACAATGCAATTTTCACACAGTAAGTAATACCTTTATTTTTTGTTAAAACGCTCCCATAAGCGACCACATCTTGGTTTCCCCGAGATTCATTTCAACTTCAATGCTGGTAACATTATGTCCGTAATAGCGGCGTTCGTAAACTTCAAAGGGCGAGCACGGACGCTTGAAGTGAATCACACGCTTGCCGTCGTAACTTGCGTGGATTGCGACGAAATTTTCGCTGGCGTACAGCACATCGTCCGAGCTTGTGTAAATATGACAGCCCGACCACTTCGCAAGCGAAGCGAGAAGCTCGCTGCGCAGTATCTTTGCGGTGCAGTAAACGCTCGGGAACCCGTGCTTGTACGAAACGGCGAGCGCAGGCTTTCCGTTGGAGGAATAGCGTCCTAATATATCGACTTCCGGGTCGTCGATATAAAACACAGGGTTTTGATATGCCGGAGGAAGTACCGTCGGGGTGATCCAAATGTTGCTATGTACATCGCGGTCAATGTGACCGTAACGGCGGGTTGCGCTTGCTAAACTCATCGCCGGGTGACTTGTGTCGACGTGGAAATAGGGGAATGCGGTTTTTGCTTCCATGACAATGTTCATCCCCACTGTATTTGCGATATTCTCTGCGTCCATAACGGGGTTGGCGTCCGGACAAATAAACCCCGGGGCGTACAGCCACACCACGGTTGCGCCGTTTTTGCGGGCTTTATCGAAAATGGCTTTGCGTTCTGCATCGGTAAGATAATAGCAGTTGAGCATCACATACATTTTATAGTCGGGCATATCCGGACGGGCCATGTCGTCGTGGAAATACCAGTCCACAGGTGCGCCGATCCGGTGCAGGTCGGAGGTGCGATAGAAATCGAGCACAAGAGCGTTTGTCGGGGATGACACATGATGCACGCTTTGAGTGTCGTAAATAAGCGCTATTTCGTTTTTCTTTGTCCGGTCGATGTTGTAGGCAAAATCGGCAATCTCGCGCTGTCTTTTAAACAGAGCCAGAATATGGGGGTCGTCGTACCAGTCGCCGCCCATGTCGAACCACCAGCCGTAGATCTCTTCACATATATTGCGGGCGAAATCGCGCTTGAGCGTCTCCAAAGAGTCCTTTAAAGTGTAAAGAGCCATCGCCTCGCGCTGCATCCACGGCCCGCAGCGGTGGGTACGCGAGTCGTCCTCGCATATATAAATCATGTTGCGCAGTCTAAACGAGTCCTGCATCTCCCTTTGGGCAACAACTCCGCCGGGCTCGCGGTTGTTGTAAACGCCGGGCGCCGCAAGAAAGTCAACCGTACCGCAGTCGAGAATGGTGAGCGTACCGGTAGCCGTCGAACATTCAAAATATTCAGTGCAGCCCAAAGAGCCATAAAACGCACCGACAAGCAAATCCGGATAGCGATTTTTAAGTGTGCGTGAGAAATGCACTATGGTGTTTGCGGTGGCCTCGTGCCATGCCGCAAAGAAATCGGCGACATGAGCATATCCGTTGGCATTGAGGAACACACCGATGCTTGCCGGCAGCTTTGCCTCCATGTCAAGCTTCATACCGATTGTGCGGCCTTCGACTTCCCAATTCCGCAGAGCGGCAAATATCCGGTCGTCAGCCTCCCATATATATTGCCGCTCGGACGGCTCGGGAATAATCGGGCGCTCGAAAGTGGCGTCGGGACGCTTCCAAACCCGGCGAAGCGTTTCCTCGTCCCCATACTTTGCCCGCAGGTATTTTTCATATTCCTTTCGAAACGGCTCGGAAAAATCGCCATAAGCGCCCCCGCTTTTCACGAGGCCGTGCGGATAATACCACTCGCTTGTCCCGCCGGCACATAGGAAGAAGCCAATAATTCTGTCAAAATAAGGGGATTTTTCGAGCTCGTCAAAGTACTCGGCAAGCGCCGCATCTCCGTCCCTTCTCCAGGCCTCGGAGCACAGCGAATGCATTCCGTCTATAGGCTCATTTCCGACCGAGGTGCAAATAGTGCGCTCATGCGAGCCGTCGGAGAAGGTGACCATCTCTTCGGGATGAGAATTGACCCACTCGGGCGGCGGGCTGACGTTCAGGCGGAGCATGACATAGGCATCGGGCACAGCGGACAGCAGCAGCTCCAAATCGGCTAAAGTCCGCTCGAGTCCCGACGGGTTTTTATCGTCGCCCGGCCGGTTCCAATGTGTGTCAGCTACAACAAAATATATTTTGAGTCCCGCCTCACCTAATCTCTTTAGGTACTCGGGATCGGAGATCCGAGTAGTTATAAGCATAGGTGGATAAGGCGTCTCGTTGATCATTATTGCCGGCTCACCGTTGTAGAGTTCGACCTTTGCTTTTGTACGAGTGCTCATAAACAACCTCCGTTGATATTGCCTGTCAACTTAAATTGATATTAGCAGCAGGCGTATAGTCGTAATTGAGCTGCAAGATCTTCCATGGCGCTACAACAATTATACAAAGCTGTTATTTATTTGTCTATGTAATTTCGTATCAACATGTAAAAGCCATTAAAACACCCTCTGTATAGATAGCCAATCACCCGACGCTTGACAGAGGGGTTGCCTTGTCCGGCAAAAACTCTGGCGTCGTTTGCTTTTGTGACCCACTCACTGACCCCCAATGACATCAAGATAAGCAGGTGAGGGAAAATAATATGCCCGGTTTAGCGGAGTTGCAATTTTTTAGCTTATAATAATCCAAAATCCCGGGCTAAACAGCAATATTGAAATATTTCGTGAATCGCTTGTGCCGTTTGGGGTCTGCTTGCGCCGGACGAACTCAATACGCCTCTCCTTCATATTATAATAGTGAGCGTAAGCTCAAGAAGTATATGAATAAGGAGAATGTGCAAATGTCATTTGTCGTCAATGGACGCAATTGCGGATGCAGGAACTTTAATGTTCAACCAAGCAAGCCAGCTGCAAAGATTTTTCTGGAATGCGGCTTCAACCCTCAGGACGCAATTTTCGCAATTGATGATGGCAGTGTCGAGAGAAATCAAACATTTGTCTTGGACCGCGTAGTGGTAGACACCACGCGCTTGTACAAGCCTCAGATAAAATTCGATTTTTCCAGCCTTGTAGTGTTTGAGGCCTCGGACGAACAAGGCCGGGAGCATGAGGTTGAGGTAAACCTGTTATTTAAGCTGGAAAGAGTATGTAACGGTGTTGTTGAATGTGTCAGCAGCTGGAACTATCTGAAAGAGTATTATGTTGAGGGCGATAATATTGATGAAATCGAAATAGAAATCAGCGAGCCTTTTACCGTAACATTCTGTGAAAAAGGCTGCCCCGGCTGTTGCGAATATCGGATGACTGTGGAAGGCATAGATTTTGAAGGAGAATTCGATATCCTGTATGTTGCTAAGCCCAGTTTGAGCGCTCTCGTCCAAGGTTGCTGAGGTTTTGAATTTCACCGGGCTCAATTAATTTAAAATTCCGGCAATATCAACCTCTTAGATATAGGAAGAATACTACTATCAATTAAATAAAGCAGCCAGGCCGACTTAGTTCGCCTGGCTGTCTTGATTATGGCAATACAATCAGGTATAATCTGTAAAAACACTTGATGTCCGTAATATGATTAGCGGCTTCATGGAAAATGCTGACTGCGCCTTGAATATGAGTGTTTCCCAACAACTACATGAGGTAAAATGTCATGAAAAACGTGAAAACTTACTGTAATCCGCTGCCCATTGAGGATATACCGAGCGGACGATGGCTTGACACAAGCCTGACGAAAGAGGATCCTCGATCGATAAAAGATTATCGCTCTATATCCGATCCGAGTGTCGTGTATCACAACGGCAAATGGATAATGTATCCGAGCTATTCGGTGGCATATATTACTGAAGATTTTGTGAACTGGAAGCATGTTGATATTGGTATACCGCATCTGCGTTACAGCCCTGCCGTCGTATGCTTTCGCGGCAAATGGTATCTAAGCGGTCACGGAATGTCGGAAGTATACGTCGCTGATGACCCTCTCGGCCCCTTTACTTTATGCGGTCATCTGACCGATATGAATGGCAACCGGATGGCTGTGGCGGATGGCTGTTATTTGGCAGACGGCGACCACGTGTATTTTTACTGGCACGGAAGCCGAATGGCGGAGGCAGGGGAGCCGGATGTAGAGGTGATAACGGGTACACTTGGCGCAGAGCTTGACCCGGACAAGCCGTGGCAGTTAATCACCGAGCCTGTATGGATAAACACGTTCGATCCTTCACAGGGCAAAAGCAATGGGGCGAAATTGTGTTGCGACCCTAAATGCAGGTTGATGTGACAACAATGCCAAAAGCTCGACCTATGTGAAAACTGTTTGTCTTATGTCACGCAAAGATAGAAAAAAGCCTGTTTGTTATTCGGATATAATAGCTATGACAAAATCGCTGGGTCTGCGATTTTATTTGGACGTGAGCACACTTATACAGCCGTGGTAGAAAACAATAAGACTGTGCACTTTACAGGGGCTGTGTTTGGTTGTCAATCCATGCCAGATACGCGGAGCTCCCCTTTTCCACATCTACAAGCAAGATTTCCGGCGTATCATACGGGTGAAGCTCCAAAAGTTTTTTCTCAAGCTCGGGATACAAATCCTTTCTGGTTTTAAGCAATACCAGAACCTCATCTTCATGGCAAAGCTCGCCATTCCATGTATAATGGCTTATTATCTTAATTTCCTGAATGCATGCTGCCAGCTTACATCTCATAATTTCATCTATTACAGGCTTTGCCTGTTGCTCGTTTTCAAATGTTGTCAGCACAATACCATATTCTCTCATCGTATTGCCTCCTTACATTTTCATAGTAAGCTTTTTGCAAAATATGCGGAAAGAGACCTTATTATGAGTAACGAAATCTCTAAGAAATGTGTGTTTTGATGTGCCGTAATGCCGTCGAGCTTAGCTTGATTACATAGCTCGACTCTACCCTTATTTAGCTTGCGGCAGAGCGCTTTTGTGAAGCTGCATAACAGGTTTATTGCGTATAATATTCATCCGCCCGAGGTGATTGAATCGGAACAAAATGCGAACATCTTTCCAGCCCTTTATTTCATCGTTTTAATTTTATTATATATATTTTAACAGTTTGTCAAGTTTTATATATGTTTATGTTTTTTCGGACAGAGGCTCAACCGAGCGCAGTTTTTGCGTAGGCTATACAATTTTTACGAATAATTTGATTATGACTGCTTTGGCCCGGTAGAAAACTGTTTTATGACGAGAAAAAAAGATTTAAAATATAGTGCTGGAGGTGAAGAGTGTGGATTTTCAGGAGCTTGAGTCATATTTTCGCTCATTGGATCGCTCGTTTTTTCTCGACGATGACATGAAAAGGTATGCATCACTTGATATGCCCCTGCCCATAGGATATGAGCAAACTATTTCACAGCCCAGTCTTGTGCTGGAAATGACAAAGCTACTCGAGCCGGAAAAAGACAGCAAGGTTCTTGAGATTGGGACGGGCTCGGGCTTTCAGACAGCGTTGCTGGCAAAAATGTCGGCGACAGTTTTTACTGTGGAAAGAATCGGCGAGCTGATGGAAAACGCCAAAAAGCGACTTTTGAAATTGGGCTTTTCAAATATATACTTTAAAGTCGGTGACGGAAGCGTGGGATGGGAGGAGCATGCTCCGTATGACAGAATTATGGTGACTGCGGCGGCGAGTGCTGTACCTGACGAGCTTATAAAACAACTTGCGCCGGGCGGTAGGATGGTTATACCGGTCGGCCCGTCGCATGTTCAGTCGCTGATGCTTATTACAAAGACAGAGGACAATGAAATACAAACCAGATCAATGGGAATGGTCAGATTTGTAGAGCTTAAAGGGAGATATGGCTGGACAGAGTGACCGGTATTTACCGCGTTTGGGTGCGGTGGAATGCGGCAGCCGTAATTTGAGCCGGGTGCGAAATGTCGGCGCCGCAAAAATATGGCGATCTATACGCGCCGATATAAAAAGACAAGGCACTGTGTGAAAATTAAAGTGCCTTGTCTTGTTTTATGTTCGGATTTGCTTGGACGGGAACTTCGGGAAACTAATACTCGATGAATTTTTCGCCGGGGAAGCCGCAGATGCTGCATTTTTCCGGCCGCGACTTTTCAATGTTTCCGCAAACGGGGCAAAGATAATAAAAGACTTCTTCCGTGCTGTCGAGGTTCTCCAGCGCTTCCTTATAAAGTTTGGCATGGACTTCTTCCGCTTTCATTGCGAAAGTAAAGGACATGACCGCGGCTTTGTTACCCTCGGCTTCGGCTTCCTCTACAAACGGGGGGTACATCTCTTTATATTCGTAGGTCTCGCCGGCTACAGCATCTTTCAGGTTATCTTCCGTTGAGCCGATTTTTCCCGCTACCTCAAAATGCTTTAGAGCGTGTATTGTTTCGGCATCGGCTGCCGCTCTAAACAGCTTTGCCGCGTTGAGGTATCCTTCTTTTTCTGCCTTCTTGGCGTATGCGGTGTACTTTCTGTTCGCTTCGGATTCTCCTGCAAATGCCGCCATCAGATTTTTCAGTGTCTTATTTTCGCTCATTATTTTGTCCTTTCAATTATTATCAGTTTCTTGGTGTTGGGGGCCCTGTGGACGCAAATTTTCGATTTCAAGCACAGGTAATCCTCCCAAACAAAAATATTGCCCATCAATTATATCACTTTTAATTATAATTGCCAATACAAAAATAATATTTGTCGGACAACAGGCAAAGCCTTGCGACAGTATTATCAGCTATCCCTGTCCCCGCCTGCAAAACGGCGCCCATGCCTGCGTCTGTGCCTGAGACAGCCTCGACCGCACCCGTCGAGCCCCTCGCAAAGCTTGTATTCGCCGCCCTCTATCAAAAGCACCTTGCCGTCTACAAGTGATTGAGCTATCTTTTTTCGTGCCGAAGCGTAAATTCCCTGAACAGTGGTGCGCGCAACATTCATCTGTTTTGCGCACTCTTCTTGCGTAAAGTCTTCCAAATCAATAAGTCGTATGGTCTCATACTCGTCAACCGTCATCCTTATGCAGTCATCCAAATCTGCTTTTAAATCAAGAGGCCCAAACTTGTTGTTTTCGGGCAGCCTGCATACTTTTCTCCACTTCATCGGTCTTGGCATGATGTGTTCACCCTCTATCCTGAAAAGAAAATAACACTGCTGTTGCTTTTAAGTTCTATTTTACTGCTGCTTATATAAACTATTATACTATATATGACAGAAATTTGCTTGTTTTTGATTTAAAGACGAATACAGCCCACAACAAACAAAGGCAGGCTACCACCTGCCTTTGTTTGTCCGACAGGACTAATCTTCGGGTTCTTCAAGCTGTTTTAAGCGATTTTTCACTTCGCCAAGCCGATTTTCAAGGAATTTAAGCTGATTTTCCAAAAACTTTTTTTCATCAGCTTTCGATTCAAAGTGCACGTCGGCTTCGGTTGGAGAGCCGAAACGCGCCCATCCGGGCAAACCGGAGGCAAAGAACATGCGTCTGTAGCCTCTTCCCCTTCCTCGGCCAACCTTGCAGCCGTAATAGCCGGGAGCAGCGAACCCGGCGCAGAATCCCGCGTTTCGTCCGGACCGCCGCCCTATTCCGAGAGGCCCAAACCCGTTACCCCATGACATAGTTTTCCTCCTTGTTTTTCAGCAGCTTGTAAAGCTGATTATTTAACCTTTCGGCCGTTTCTTGGCTTATTGCATGTTCCATTCTGCAGGCATCTATTTTGGCGGTTGTACTGTTTACGCCCAGAACATCAACCAAAAACGACACCAATATGTCGTGTTTGGTTTTTATTTGCACAGCAAGTCTATAGCCTGCTTCTGTCAGCGCAATGCAGCCGTACTTTTCTTTTTCAACAAGCCCCGAGCTTTTAAGCTCTTCCATCATCCTGCTCACGCTGGCCCGGGTAATGCCGAGCTTTTCGGCGATATCCGATGAGCGGATTGTTTCATTTCGCTGCGACAGCTCATAAATTATGCGCAGATAATCTTCTCTTGAGCTTGTGATGTGCTTTATTTGAGCATCAGGCATTTTATAATCCTCCGCCTGCATACACACCGCTAATGCAGCATTTTATGGAAGTGGACGGCGCGCTTTGCATGCAAAGCGGTTTTGGATATATGCAGTAATATAAAGCGCCGGTGTGCAAAGCACCCTTACACAAGCTCTGCGCGGTTGCCTGCTGCCAATCTCTCAAAGCCATACCCCTCACCTCCGAATAACTGACAAATGTCATTTACGTTTATATTATACACAAGTTTCCGACATTTGTCAATAACTATTTAAATAATTATGATTAATTTTAATTGTCGCTGCATTTAATAAAAAAGAGCGAACAGGTGCCGGTCTGATGTCGGTTGAGATGCTTGCTCAAACCAATCACTGGGGCTGCCTGTTCGCCTATTAACGCTTTAACGCAAACTATGCTATTTAATATTAAAATCACACAATTTTATTGCTTTTATGCAGTGGCGGTATTATAATGGTAATAAAAACAATTTCTTTGGGGCAAGGGACTGCATTTGCCATGCGCGTTCCAGTGGCAACATATCCACACTCTTGTGGGCCACAATCGAAGGAGAGAGCAGAAGTGAGTTTGCAAAATAACACCGTCCTGAATTTGTATTCCATTGCGATACTTTTAGTTATCTATTTTCATGCGCTGAAGGTTTTTGAAAAAGATTCGCTTTCGGATAAGCTTTATATGGTGATGTTAAATATCACTGTTTTGCTTTTGGGCATAGATATATTAAGCAGATTTGACGGCAAAACATCAATAATCTATCCGATCTTCAATCAATTCGGAAATTTCATGAGTTTTCTGATGAGTCCGGTCTTGCCGTCATTGTGGGTGGCCTATGTCCACTATCAGATATACGGTGATGAAAGAAAAACAAAACGACTGTTTTATCCTCTCTCCGCAATTAACATTTTAAACGCTGTCGTGCTAATATTGTCTCAGTTTTTTGGCTGGTATTATTACATAGACTCAAATAACATATACCACAGAGGGCCGCTTTTTTGGCTTCCGACCTCTATTGTTGTCATGCTGATAGCTGGGGCTTTCTTTATAACCGCAGTAAACAGAAGAAAGCTGGGAAGAAGCAGCTATCTGTCGCTTATCTTTTTTGCGGTCCCCCCGATTGTGGGCATTGTACTTCAAGTTGCGTTCTATGGAATATCAATAGTCTTAAACAGTGTAGTTCTTTCTCTGATGGTTGTGTTTGTAAACCTTCAAAATCACAGCGCTTATACAGATTATTTGACCGGAGTGAGCAACCGCAAAAAACTTGACTTTTATCTAAAGAAAAAAATCAGCTTGAACACAAAAGACAAGACTTTTTCCGCCATTTTGATTGATATAAACAACTTTAAAAGAATCAACGATACATTCGGACACGGCGTAGGTGACAATGCGCTTGAGAACACAGCGAATTTACTTAAAAGCTGTATCCGTAACAGCGATTTTATAGCGAGATATGGGGGCGATGAATTTTGCATCGTTTTGGACATATCGGACAAAAGCGACCTCGAAGCGATAGTAGGCAGAATTTACAGCTCTGTCGAAAAGCATAACAAGTCAGGGCTATATCCTTATGAGCTGGATTTTAGCATGGGTTATGCTGTGTATGATCAACATTTATTCAAAAGTTCGGAAGAGTTTTTAAAATATCTTGACGTGTTGATGTACGAGCATAAGCAGTCGCTAAAAAGCAAGTTGAACGCAGCTATGCAAGAAAAAACAAGCTGAAATCAAACTTGGGCATAAATCATTGGGGAGGGGGATTGTGTTTCGGAAAACTGCATGATCTCGGTGTTTTAGGTTGACACCAATAACCCTTTTGGTGCAAAGCAAGCGGTGAACCCAGCAAAAATTTAATTTGCAGCCGGTATTGACGGCAAACCAATTTCGGCTGTCTACCTAAACAGCGGCATGATAAACAATCCATACGGCATCAGAAATACAGCGCTGCAAAGCAGCGTGATTAATTATAGGGAGAAAATAAGATGAAAAAGTTTCTGATTGGGCTTTTGACCTTGGCGCTGATACTCACTGCAGCCGGCTGCGGAGTAAAAGAAAAGCTGGGTAAAATGGCAGGAGAGGCACTTGTGGAAAACGTTCTCAAAGGTGCCGGAATTGATGTCGACATCGGTGACGACAAGCTGGTCATTAAGGGAGATGATGGCGAGGAGCTGAAAATCGGAGGAAGCGAATGGCCAACATCCGCCCTGGCAAAAAACCTCCCCGAATTTAAAAGCGGCAGGATTGCAACCGTGATGGAAACGGACGATACTCTGTATGTCGTTATTGAGGATGTATCCGAAAAAGATTTTAAAAACTATCTTGAAAAAGTAAAAGAAACCTTTGATGTCGACAAATACGAAGCGACCTCCGATACGGGTATAGCGTATTCGGCAAAAAACAAAAAAGATTTGGCCATAATGATTACATTAAACAAAAATTCGGAAGTTACCATCGCTCTGGCACGGGAGGACCAATAAGAAAACCGCAGCTATAAAATAAGCCGCAAATGTCACAGTAACCTTTCAGTTGAATTCACCCCCACAACGGTTGGAGGTGAATTTTTTTATATAAATTACAAAATTGCTCCCTTTTTTTGCTTATATATGATATACTGTCTGGGAATCAAACTCAGCTTTGCCGATTTGCGTGCCATTTGACAAGGATACAATAACCGAAGACACTTGCATAAAACTGGATTAAGCTGATAAGGGGAACGCCATGGTCGATAACGGGAACATTGAAAAGGGAACTCCTGATTTAATGATAAAATTATTTGAATTGTTTCCTTACCCCATTCAAATTTTTTCTCGGGACGGGACATCGAGGATGATAAACGATGCGGCGCTGGAAATGATGGGCATAAAAAGCAGGGAAGCTCATATAGGAAAATATAATGTTTTCGAGGATCCGATTGTCCGCAAACTTGGCGTAATGGAAGAGATAAAACAGGTGCTGGCGGGTAAAACAGTGTATCTGACAGATTTTATCGCGCCTTATGATGATATGATTCGATATTTTGATGTAAAGGAAAGAAACCTGAAGTTCATAAGATCGGATATTACCTGCTTTCCTCTTGCGGGTGATGGCGAAAAAGTGCAGTATTTCGCGGCGGTTTTCATCTTCAAAAACGTTTACTATGGCAAAGAGGAGATAGGGCGGGGCAAAGAGTATATTAAAGCCCATTGGAAAGAACCTTTCAATGCCGATGAAATTGCAAAGGCCGTCCATCTCAGTAAATCGCATTTCACAAAAATTTTTAAAATGCATACAGGCATAACCCCCTATGAATATTACATCAACTATAAAATCAGCAAACTGAAAGAAAAGCTGCTCGATACCAATCTTTCCGTCGCTCAGGCTTTTGCTGCATGCAACCTGGAATATAACGGACATTCTGCCAGGGTGTTTAAAGAAAAAACCGGAAGTTCACCTTCTGCTTATCGGAGATTGATGGGTAAAAGAGAAGTCGGAGGACCATCAATTTATGGAAAACAGGATTGAAAATGCACAGGGAAGCATAGTCAAATCAGCCCTGTCGCTTTATGGGGAAAGGAAACTGTTTGAGATAGTAGTTGAGTTGCCGTAAGAGGCGTCTTTGCCGGGAATACTTTTTTTGGAAGACTTAAATGCCCCGTTTTCAATGCTTTCGGGAATTAAGCAGCAAAGCGCGGCAGAGACTGACCGTTTTAAGAGAGTTGTCATCTTTCCTGTTCCTGCCGATGACGACACAATCAGCTATGGTGTGATTGATTTTTTGCCATAAGTGTAGTTGTTTTAATATTAGTGAATACCTTTTACCTGTTTCATTCTGTAGTTGGAAATGTAAGATATGCCTGTACTTCTAACCATTTTACCTGCTTTTACGATTGAGCTGCTTAAGGTGTCAATAGCGTTCTGTATATTGCCGCTGTTTTCAAGAACCAGTTCAATGCTGTTTCCCTCAATGGTTAGTTCGCTCCTGTTGCAGAGATAATAAGGTGAATTATGCCAGACAAACCTGAGCCCGTCCTGCCATTGTTTTTCCGGAATTCCTCTCAGCTCAGCCCTTATGATATAAACGACGTTGTCCGGTTCATCATTTGGGTTAACCGATATGGAGATATGTTCCAGTTTCATATTTAATCCCTCCACATTTAATATTGACAAAATTAATGTGGATATTCTCAAAAGTTACACAAATATTTCATTTCCTTAAGTAAAGCCAATCAGCTTTTGTATAGTTTTATGGATTGAAACTTGTATAGTTCGTTCAAATCCATTCATTGGATATTATCTCCACATTACAATTATTTACTCAATAATGCCTGTAAAAGTTTATGAAAGAATCAAATTTGCTGTTTCCATTTTTCGGTATCAGGACGCAGGACAATAAAGGCAAGGGGTGGAATCCTAAGCACAATGGAGCAGGGTTTCTGATGGTAGGGTATTTTTTCATACTGTATTATTCCTTTGTTTAAAACATTACTTCCCCCATATTCCTCACTGTCACTGTTGAAAATCTCAGTGTAGCTGGTTTTAAGAGGTGCGCCGATACGATAGTTTTCATGAACCGCAGGGGTAAAATTGCAGACGAATATCAACATATCCCGCCAATCTTTCCTAAAAAATGAAAAAGATACAATGCCTGTCTCTTATA
>LSQX01302221.1_pt2 | contig 18217 bp, 14 predicted proteins | sample 654561 | NCBI WGS metagenome assembly LSQX01 (sample SAMN04489861, study PRJNA283612) | anaerobic digester metagenome | isolation source: 4 biogas reactors fed with cattle manure at either 37C or 55C with and... | place: Denmark: Kongens Lyngby | collected 2014
GGTGTATGCATGAAATCCCAGCGAAAACCCACGCACTATATCGCGCATGATATTTTCGACCGGCTCGTCGTCCGGGTTGTCCGCCGTCACAATGCAAAAATCGGCGTATTTTTCCGCCACTTTCGCAAGCAGCGGACGGCGCAGTTGCGAGCGCCCGCCCACCGAGCCGAACAGGCATACAAGCCGCGTCGGCATGTACTCTCGCAGTGCGGAAAGGGCATGTTCGAGACTTAGCTCGTTGTGTGCGTAATCTATTATAAATGTAGCATAGGGCAGCGCCTCTATCAGCTCGAACCGCCCGCGAACGGTCGCGGTCTGAAGCGCCGCCGCTATCTCGGCTGCCGGCACGCCCAGCTCGAGCGCCGCGGCAAACGCGAGTGCCGCGTTGGAGGCGCTGAACTCGCCCGGACAGGGCACCGACAAAGCGACGCTTCCGCTGCCATGCTTTATATTAAACGAAACTCCGAGCGCGGTCGGATTTTTCCACTTCTCGATGTTTGTAACCGTAAAATCCGCAGCGGAACGGATACCGCAGGTGACAAACCCCGTACCGGAAGGCAGCGCGCGCGCCATGTAACCGGCATAGGCGTCGTCGGCGTCAATCACCGCAAAACGGGAGTTGGCCATAAGCTGCGCTTTGCAGTCGCGGTATTCCTCAAACGTCGCGTGTTCGCTCGGGCCGATGTGGTCGCCATGCGAAAGATTGGTGAAGATGCCGATGTCGAACTTCAGTCCTTCGACCCGCCAGGTCTTGTAAGCCTGCGACGACACCTCAACTATCGCATAGCGCACGCCGCGGCTTACCATATCGGCAAACGCTCGGTGCAAAAGCAGGCTTTCAGGCGTGGTGTTGGGGGTCGGCGTGACGGTTCCGCATATATCTATGCCGTTTGTGCCGATGCTCGCGGCGATGTGCGGGTTGCCGCGCAGCCCCGACGAGTAGTTTAATATTTGATGGATATATGATGCGACCGAGGTTTTGCCTTTTGTGCCGGTGACGCCAATAAGCGTGAGCTTGTCCGCCGGGCGGCCGTAAAACTCGGCCGACATGAGCGCAAGCGCGCGCCTTGAGTTTGGCGCAATCGTCTGAGAGGCGTCGGGCGGCAAGTCCAGCTTTTCTTCACAGACAAAATCGCGGCAGCCGCGCGAGTAGGCATGTGCCGCAAATTCGTGTCCGTCATGTTTTGCGCCTCTGAGACAGAAAAAAAGCGAGCCGGGAGCGGCTGTGCGCGAATCATAAGTCAGCTCCTCGATTTCGCGCCGTGCAAACTCCTCGGGACACGGCGCGCCGGCAGCCTGCGCAAGTATTTTAAGTTTCATATCATCACCTGCATTGGGGTGCGGACTTGCCGCACATTAATACCTTATCTCTTTCCCGCACGCTTTTATGGCTTCAAATGCGAGTGTTTCAAGCGAATCTATATAAAGCGGCCCGAGGTCGCGTTGGCGGCGCAAAAGCGACAGCTCTGTGCAGCCCAATATTATTCGCTGACATCCTCGCTCTGTAAGCTCGCGCGCGACCTGATTAAAGCTCTCCATATCCGGCTCTTTCCCCGGCTTTATCTCGTCGTAAATTATCTTGTTAAGCCTGTCCTGCCCTTCGCGAGAGGGCACTTCCCAGGACAGCCCGACCGCATCGCAGTATTTTTGATATGTTCCCGTTGTGACAGTGCCCTCGGTCGCCATGATACCGACTTTTGTGCAGCCCTGCTCGCGCGCCCGCTTTACCGTTACCTCTACAATATTTATTAAGGGCACCGGCAGCGAGCGGCTGAGGCTGTCGTAAAAATAATGGGCGGTATTGCAGGGCATGGCGAGTATGTCCGCGCCGTAAGCGACCAGCCTCTTGGCGTCGGCAAGCATTTGGTCGAGCGGGTTTTGGTCAGAGCGGCCGCAAATAAACGCCGTGCGGTCGGGCGTTGACGCCCGTCCCGAAAGCACCGTATCAATGTGCTCCTGGTCACTATCCGCTTTTGTATGCGTTATCAGCAGCTCGTAAAAATACGCGCCTGCCATCGGGCCCAGCCCGCCAAGTATACCGAGAACATGTGGTTTTTCCATATCAATAAATACCTTTACACGGATTAAGTTTGTCTGGCAGCCATGAATTTGCCGGCGCAAGTTTATTTTTTATAGTACTTTTTGAATTTTCCTATATGCCGCAGCTCATGCAGCCAAACGTAAAGCATTCTGCGGGGATTGCCCGCCAAATCCGGCTTGTAGCGCATCGATGAATAGGCTTGCCCGCTTGAAATCAGATTTTTTACGCGCGAATTTATTTCGGGCGACGAGTATTTATAGACAATTTTGTCGGGTATATATCGCCAGTATATCTCACTATCGGATATTTTGCAACCGTCGGCATCGGTAAACCCGCCTTCGAGATAATCGCGCACGATGTATTGTGCGACATTGTTGCCCGCTGCGGTGACATAATAGTTGCTGCGGCCAAGCCGCACATTTATTTCAAACACGCGGAAAGTGTCGTCGCGAGGGTCGTATTTTATGTCAAAGTTTGAGTATCCGACAAACCCGACTTCTTCGAGCAGGCAGCGCAGCCTGTCGCACAGCTCGCAGTTTGTCTCGGTTATAATAGCCGCGTGGTTGCCCAGCCCCTTCGGCGTATGTTCTTCGAGCAGCACATGCCCGAGGCACATCATGCGCACCTTGGCGTTTCGGTCGCTGTATGCCGTCAAGACATACATGTGCGAGTCGTCGCCGGGTATCCTGTCCTGGACGATGATGTTTTCCGGATAGCCCGAGGCGCGGATTTTCGATACTATCTCCAGCGCTTCGCTTTCGGTTTCGGCGACATAGACTTTTTTCATGCCCTCGAACTCGTGTTTCCAGTATTCGGAGCTGACCGCCGGCTTGATTACCACCGGACAGCGGAACGGTATCTCCGGCTTTGCATCCGGCGCGATTGCATGCGTTGCGGGATATGGTATGTTCATGCGCCTGCAAAGCTCGTAAAACTGTGATTTGTCGGTCAGCCGTTTTATCAGGGAATAGTCCGAATACGGCACAATGTAGTACTCGCTGAGCTCGTCCCGCAGCATCGAAAGCAGCTCGACATAAGCGTCCGTGCAGCCGAAAGCTATCATTATCCGGTCGCTTTGCGCCTTGGCAAACTCTATAAGCGTCGATTTTACCTTTTCAGGGCTGTCGAGGTCGGGCACGACCGTGAAATCGAGTATGCGCGTGTGTTTTGTCACGCCGATGCGATACTTGCCGAACGCATGCGACCGAACTCCATAGCGCTCGTGAAAGGCGCGCGCTATATTGTAGCAGTTGAGGTCCGCGCCGAGCAACACGGGCAGCAGTTTTTTATGCATTTACCATCTACACCGTCCTCAATTTTCGTCAATAAAGAAACGCTTATACCATACAAGAAAGATCAGCGCAGTCCAAATCTTTCGCCCGTTGTTCTCTGTGCCCGAGCGGTGACGCTCGAGAAGTCTGTTTAAAGCGGCCGTATCGAAAAATTCCGACGCCTGCGGCAGGTTAAAATACTCGCGCGCAAAGCCGTAATACTTGTCCTCGCGCAGCCAATATCGGATGGGCACGGGGAAACCTATCTTTTCGCGGTTTGCCCAATCGTCCGGCAAAGTGCGGTTTGCGGCGGCACGCAGAACATATTTTGTGCCCTTTTCGTTTACCTTGTAGTCGGATGGGATTTTTCGCGCCACCTCAAAGAAGTTTTTGTCAAGAAAAGGCACGCGCAGCTCCAGCGAATGAGCCATGCTCATCTTGTCGGCTTTCTGCAGAATATCGCCCGGCTGCCAAAGCACAAGGTCAAGATACTGCTTTTTCTCAAGCTCGGGCAAGTCGGCCACGCGTGCGTAAACCGGCGCGGTCAGCTCGTGCGGGCTCGGCCCGATGCGGTATTCGGGGCGCAGCACCGCCGCCGCCTCGCGTTCGGGGAATATGAGCGCCTGCCCGATAAAGTAGTCCTCCGGCCGGCCGGAGCCTTTTATGAGAAAATCGCGCCCACGGAAATAGGGCAGCCGACTTGCAGCAGCGGAAGCCACGCGGCGAATGAATGACGGCACAGCCTTTTTATATTTCCTCATCGCCGGCGTATCATTGTACCAGTCATAGCCGGCAAAAAGCTCGTCCGAGCCTTCGCCCGACAGCACGACTTTCACATGCTCGGCTGCAATTTCGGCAAGAAAATACAGCGGAACCGACGAAGGGTTCGACTGCGGCTCGTCCATGTGATACTGGATGGCCGGCAGCGCGTCGAAACACTCGTCGGCAGAGAGCATGCGGCGCACGTTTTTTATGCCGAGCCTCTCGGACAGCTCGGCGGCGTAAACCGTTTCGTCAAATTTGTGATAGTCGAACCCGACCGAGAAGGTCACGGCGGGCATCATCGCGGCGGTTATATAACTTGAGTCGACGCCGCCCGAAAGAAATGCGCCCACCGTTACATCGCCGACCCCATGCGCCTCTACAGACTCGCGAACGGCGGCGTCCAGCCGCTCGACCCACTCGTCAAACGGTATGCGCTCTTCCTCGAAAACATAGTCGTAATAGCGCTTTACGCGCATCTCGCCGTTTTTATAGGTAAAGCAGTGAGCCGGCGGCAGCTTGTAGACGCCCTCGAAAAAAGTTTCCTCGGTTGCAGAATATTGAAATGTCAGATATGGGCGCAATGCGCGGGGATTAAGCCGCTTGACAAATGCGGGATGGTCGAGGAAAGCCTTTATCTCCGAGCCGAAGATAAGCCCGCCGCCCGACGGCTTGCAGTAGTAAAAGGGCTTTATTCCGAAGATGTCACGCGCTCCGAACAGGGTTTTCTCATGTTTGTCCCAAATCACAAAGGCAAACATGCCGCGCAGCCTGTCCACGATTCCCTCGCCGTATTCCTCATAGGCGGCAACCAGCACCTCGGTGTCACAGCGGGTTGTAAACTCCCTTCCCCGCGCCTCAAGCTCGCGGCGCAGCTCGAGAAAGTTGTAAATCTCTCCGTTGTAGACGATAACATATCGCCCGTCGCGAGATGTCATGGGCTGGCGCCCGCCTTCCGAAAGATCGAGTATGGACAGCCTGCGAAAAGCCAGCGCTATGTCGTCATCACAATATTCGCCCCACATGTCGGGGCCGCGATGCGCAATGCGCGCCGACATGCGCTCTATAATCTTTTTCTTTTCCTCGATATTATATAAAAATCCTACAAAACCGCACATAATACACCCAAACAAACCGGCTGTGCCGAAAATAAAAATTTGGCAATTCTATTTTAGTAACTTTTGACGCTTATAATACAACGCGCTTCTTCCAGCGGCCGGAAATGTAGTATGTAATCGAGATAAGCAAAGCGACAAACGCCGCAAACGGCGCTCCGACGCCAATGCCGCGCAGTCCCCAGTCAAACACAAATCCGAAAATATAGGCTGCCGGAACGCGCACTAATATGGCCGATATCAGGCTGCTGAAAAGAGTAAACCGCGTGTGCCCGGCTCCGGTATATAGGCCGTTGAGGCAGAAAAGAAACGGCACAATCAGGTAATCAAACGCAAATACCCTTATATACTCGACACCGTAAGATATAAGGGCGGGGTCGTCATTGAACACCTTGATTATCGCTTCCGGGAAAAGCTGGGTAAGCATAAACACCGGATAGGTGACCGCAACGGCAAAAAGCATGCCTATCACCATCGTCTTTTTGGCACGCCCGTATTCGCCTGCGCCTATATTGTGGGACGCCATCGCGGAAACCGAGGAGCTCATGGCAATTGCGGGCAAAATTGCAAAGCTGTTGTATTTGCCCACCGCGCCGAGCGCCGCCGACGCCGCATATCCGATGGAGTTTGCAAACGCCGTCAAAAACATAAACGAAATGCCCACCGTACCGTTTTGGATCGCGGACGGCAGTCCTATCTTTATAATCTGCTTGATTCTGTCTTTGTGCAGTCGAAATGACGAGCGATTGAAATTAAAAATAAAACCCTTTTTGCGCAGGTAAACGACGCAAAGCACCATGCTTAACGCCTGCGATATAACCGTTGCAACAGCGGCGCCCGCCGCACCAAGCGGTATAACCGCGACAAGCAGCAGGTCGAGCACTATATTTGTAAAACACGCGATGGCAACGAAATAGAGGGGGTTTTTGCTGTCACCCAGACCGCGCATAATAGCGGCCAGAGCGTTGTATCCGAAGATAAACACCGTGCCCAGCATTGTGATGGTGAAATAAGACTTGGCGTAAGCAAAAGATTCCGCCGGAGTTTTAATAAGATACAGCACCGGGTCGGTTAAAATAAGCATGACGGTGGTTATTATGCCGGCGAGTATAAACAGACCGGTGAAAAGCGTTCCAATCACCTCGCGGATAGCTTGGCGGTTGCCCGCACCGAGGTACTGTCCTATGAGCACCGTACCGCCGACGCACAGCCCGAACACTACGTTTGTAATTATCATTGTAGCCTGGCTTCCGATATTGACGCCCGACATTGCGGCAGTTCCGGCAAACTGCCCGACAATTATCATGTCGGCAACGCTGTAAAGCGACTGTATCAGGTTTGAAATCAAAAAAGGAAGCGCGAACTTAAAGAGCTGTTTGGGAACGCTGCCTTTTGAAAGGTCATGTTCAAATCTGGTAGCTGCCATTTGATAGTTTTTCTCTCTTAATGTCGTATTTTGAGCTTCTTTCTTATTTTGTATAACTTCAATATTATATCCTGTATAGCATCCGATTTCAAGTATAAATTGTAAACGCCCGAAATAATAGCCTCTCTTGCCTTTATCGCCGGGCGCGATGGCAGCTTGATGTCGCGACAAAACATGTAAACGCTATAAACAGCACAGCGGAATATGCCGGGCAACTTTACCTGCCGGTTTTCGCCCGCATCATGCCAAAACCGACAAAATCCCGTTTTCCGTGTTGACAATTGGTGTTGCGCGTGATATAATCACTTCAAACCGCATACCGCGAATAATCAGGGGCGCTGAAACGCTTTCGGCTGAGATGTGAGACGAGATTACGGTCTCCGGTCCCTTATCACCTGAAATGGGTAATGCCAGCGTAGGGAGATTATTTATGCGTATTGCATACGTTTATACACGGAGCAATTCGATAGATTTTTTACCGCAGCCCATTATTCGGGTGTGCGGTAATTTTATTTATCGGAGGTGTTTTCCGTGCAAAACACAAAAACGCGCATACTTGTGGAATGCGCGGTCATGGTAGCGCTTGCCGCGGTGCTTTCAATGATCAAAGTTTATGAGGCACCGCTGGGAGGCTCGGTCACACTGTTTTCCATGGCACCGATTATTGTCGCATCGCTCAGACACGGGCCGAAATGGGGGTTTGCTGCGGCGTTTGTCTATTCAATGACGCAGCTTTTGCTCGGGATGGGCTCGCTGTCCTGGGTTCCGTCACTTGAGGGGGTTATACTCTGCATACTGCTTGACTACATAATCGCCTTTACGGTGCTCGGGGTCGCCTCGTTTTTCCGGCCGCCCGCCGATGCGACCTATAAAAAGCGGCTTGCGCTGATAGTGATGGCATCGCTTGCGGCGTGTGCCCTTCGTTTCCTGTCTCACCTTCTATCCGGAGCTGTGGTATGGTATGAAATCACCAAGGCGGGTGAGTGGAACGACCTTGTCATGAGGACGGGCATGTGGACATACTCGACAATTTACAACGCCACTTACATGGTGCCGGAAGCGGTTATTACAGTTGTCGCGTCGCCAGCCATCGCGTTTGTGCTTGCGGCGGTCGAAAAGCGCCGGTCTGCCGCCAAAACCGCAAAATAACTGTCACAAGACGCCGCCCGCGGGGAGCGCTCCCTGCAGGCGGCGCTTTTTTATTTTATGGGGTCAAGACGAGTAGGCGTCGATTATCTTTTCAAGCTCATCGAGTCCGCGCTTTTCGTTTGATTTGTAAAACGATGCCATGTTGTTTTTCTGCTGCGTCACAAACGGCGTGAACATGTTGAAGTTGAAGGTCGTAAGCTGAAGCGGATAGCTGCGCGAGTTTTTGATTATGTCTATCATCGCCTCGGAATCGTTGTCGCGTGTCAACTTTGTGGTAAGCACTACGTCATAGTAGGCAGGCATGACATTACGATATGACTCGGCCGCCATTGCTTCAAGCATTATGGATATAAACTCAAGGTCTTGAGCCGTTATCGGGATATAGGTCATTGTGCACACCGCATCAACGCTTTCAAGATACTCCTGCTGCTGTTCGGTCAGCTTTGGGTGCGGGATTATGCCGAAATCGTCTTCCATGTCACGGAAGTTTGGCAAAAGTATAAACCTTGAATTAAGCATCAGCGACCGGCTTTGCGCAAATATCTCCATATCGATTCCCCAGTCGACCGTGTTGAGGTATCCTCCGTTGTCGGCAGCAAATACGGCTATCACCTTGTCGACAAGGTCGAAGGTTTTTTCGTTGTCGAGATTAAATGCGGGCAGATTGCTTTCGTCTTTAACCGTATATGTGCCGCCCAGACCGAAGAAAATACTTTCGTTTGCGTCGCAATACCAGCCAGTGAAGCCGAACCTGTCGTCTTTATAGTTTATCTTCCCGTCGCCGTTGAGGTCGGCAAGCCCCAGTTTGCAGATTTCAAGGAAATCATCGAACACCCATGTGCCCTCGAGCACCGATTCATAGGGATAATCAATATTCAGGTCGGTGAAAAGGTTTTTGTTAAACAGTATGATTCGCGTGTTGCCGAGTGTGGAGACATTATAGTCGCCCGCCATCATGTATATCTTGTTTCCGAAACACAGGTCGCGGATTACGTTCGTGTCCCACCAGGGCTTTTCGAGGTCGACATAGGGCAGCCCGTTCCAGTCGATAAACCGCCCTTCATAGACAAGCGTCGTTATTCCCGAGTAGACATTGTTCATGCCCATGGCGACTTCAAACGCATTATCGCCGGCAAGTATCATGGTGTCTATGTTTCTTGTAAAACCGTCGCCGTATCCGGCAATATGCGGAACGAATTTTATGCCAAAACGCTGCTCGAGCGCCATATTGCGGCTGAAAACCGAGTCGTTGAATATCTCGCCGTTGAGCTGCTCCGCAACGAAATCGTCTTTGCAACCAGTTCCCTCGTCGCAGAAAACGCGAAATTCCCTGCCGTCATAGTACTTTTCGGGCAATTCTTCACGAATTTCGGTTTCCGTTTCAGTCTCGGTCGGCAAAGTCTTATCGCTCCCTGTTGCATCTTTTGTGCCGCTGTCCGAACACGAAAACAGCACCGTCGCTGCCACAGCGGCAGCAAGAAATAAAATAAGCAGTTTTTTCATGATTTTCTCCAAGAAGTAAAATTCACAGTCTTAATTTTTATCATACACCCGGCAAGCCAAGCCAGCATAAAGGTTGCGCCAGATGCCGCTTCATTGCGGAGCGCTTTTCACCGGCCAAACAGCCACCGGTCCGACTTAATTTAATGCAGAAATCGCATTGTCCGATAACGCACAGTTATAACAATCCGCCGTCTCTTATACTCGGTATAATAGACGGCGGTTGTTTTCTATTCGTCGAGCGCTTTGAGATATGCTTTATTTGCGTTTCTTTTTGGCAAGTGCAAGCGCCGCGGAAGCGGCTCCGAGTGCGGCGAATGCAATCGAAAAGTCCGCGGTGGCCGGTGCAACCGTAGCCGCGTCAGCTGCTGCGGCTGCAAGCTCGGACTCGAGTTCGGACATGGGATCCAGCTGACTTTGCAGCACTTCATCTGCCGCAGGCTCCGGCTCCGGGGCGGCAGCGACACCCGCCAAATCGGAAGTCAGCGTGTAAACGTCGGTCGTGGCGGCCACGCACCACTCGTCGGTGGAGTAGCCGAGCGCCTGCGTTCCGGCACCGTCATGGTCCATTATAGTTATCATCATGATAATCTCGGTGCCTTCCGTGCCGGTATAGAGAACATCGTAGCCGTTGCTGTTAGCCTCCGCAAACAATGTCCACGGAATTGCCCACTCGATTGTATAGTCGCCGTTGTCTTTTACCGTTGATTTAATCGGCAGGTCGGTGGTGGCAACAAAATTGAAATGCTCATAGCTTTCGGCGGTGGATGCGTCGCCTTCACCGGTTCTCGGCAGGAAATCCCAAAACATGTTGGTAAATCCGTCGCCGTTTGTTGCCCCTTCGTCGGTGTAGAAGCAAAGCTGGACACCGTCGCCGGAGTTCAGCGGCCCGCCCGATGCGGGCTGTGCGCCGTATGTAGAGTCAATAATGCTTGCCGCGCAGTAAAGATATTCCGCATCCCACATAAATTTTACATACGAGCCTGCGCCGATGCTCATTCCGTCTATCTGAGGGAGTACCCAGCCGAGGTTGTCACTTGAAACGTCAACTGTCAGTGCATTGTTCCATTCGTCGGCACCGATGTCACCATCAATTGTCGGAGGAGTTGCCGCCATGGGGATACTGTAATTTTCCTGTGCGGAAATCCCGAGCACAAGGGAAAAAGCCAATGCAATTGTCATTGAAACAGCCAGTATTTTCTTTTTCATGCGAACCTCCGGTTATAATATTTTGTGACGTTTTATGCGTTTTGGCCAATCTCGCCCGGCCGTGGAAATTTATTCCCAAGCCTGATTAATTATACTCCATAGTAAATTATTTGTCAATATATTACAATTGTAAACTTGAAATTTTTGCAACTTTGTTAATTGCAAAGAGATTTATCACTGCGCATGCACAATAAAAGCAAAAAGCCGGAGACTGCCATAAGCTCTCCGGCTTTGATATTATCTTTTCACCCTTGCGTTGCCTTCCCAGATGCCCCAGACCTGCTCCTCGTCGGAGGGCTGTGCATAGTCTGTGTAGAAAGTCGTGGCCATCGCGCCGGTTGCCCATGCAAACTGCAGCGCGCGCTCGCTTTCCCAGCCGCGGAGCAGACCGTATAGCAGCCCGCCGACGAAACCGTCGCCTCCGCCAATGCGGTCAAGCACAGAGATACGGCGAGGCTCGACTTTATAAAGCTCTCCTTTGCCAAAGTCGCGCAGCACCGCGCCCCAAAGGTGGGTGCCGACGTCGATGACCTCGCGCAATGTTGTGGCGATTACCTCGGCTTTCGGGAAGGCGTCTTTTATCGCGCCTGTCATCGCTGCAAAAGCCGAAAGTTTTTCCTCTATGTTGCGTCCGCCCGCTTCCGGCCCGCTGATACCGAACGCAAGCTGGAAATCTTCCTCGTTGCCGATAAGTATGTCGGCCTCCGACGCTATAGCCGTGAAGGTTTTGCGCAGCTCCTCTTCCCTGTCCTTCCAAAACGAGGCGCGATGGTTGACGTCAAAGCTGACAGCGGTGCCTGCGGCTTTTGCGCGGCGCGCAATCTCAAGGCACAGCTCGCCCGTGCTCGGCGAAAGCGCGGCAAACAGCCCCGACATGTGGACGATTCCGACTCCGTCCCGGTCAAACAGCCTGTCAAGGTCGAACATGGACGGATTCATTATGCGTCCGACCTCGCCCGCCCTGTCGTTATGGACGCGGGGGCCGCGCGCGCCGAAGCCCGAGTCGGCAAGATTGAACTGGTGGCGATAGCCCCACGGCCCGCCCTGGTCGATTTCCGGCCCTTCAAACGTAAGTCCGCGCGCGCGCAAATCGCGCTTTATAAACGCGGCGACGGGGCTGCCCTTGACAAATGCCGTCAGAACATGTGCCGGCATGCCGAGATAAGCGGCGATGCTTGCGACGTTTGATTCGGCGCTGGTCGCATGTATGAAAAGCGCCTCTCCGCCGACGGCGCCGAAAGGCTGTCCGCCCGCCGGCGTCAGCCTCACGCCCATACTGGTGGGCACGACAAGCGCATACTTGCAATTTTGTTTCAGATGCATGTCTTTCCCTCTTTTATGTTATAATTTACAACATTATATCATCGCTTTGGTGCCGGGACAACTGTAACCTTCAACAAATACCGGCGCCGCGTTTCGTTGATATTGACATAAAAACAGCCGTCAATGCAGGCGGGCGCCCGCATCGACGGCAGAGTAGTTGTGTTTTTATGCCCCCATGAACATTGCAATGTCCGATTCGACGTCGGTTATGCCGCCTATGCCGAAGTTCTCGACGAGAACCTTTGCGACATTCGGCGAAAGGAATGCCGGGAGCGTCGGGCCAAGGTGAATGTTCTTGAAGCCCAGATAAAGGAGAGCAAGCAAAACTATGACCGCCTTCTGTTCATACCATGCGATATTGAACGCGATGGGAAGGTCGTTTACATCCTCGAGACCAAAGACTTCCTTCAGTTTGAGCGCTATGAGCGCAAGCGAATAGGAGTCGTTGCACTGTCCGGCATCAAGCACGCGCGGGATACCGCCGATGTCGCCGAGGTCAAGCTTGTTATAGCGGTACTTTGCGCAGCCTGCGGTGAGTATAACCGTGTCGGAAGGCAGATTGCGCGCAAACTCGGTATAATACTCGCGCTGTTTGGAGCGGCCGTCGCAGCCTGCCATGACAAAGAACTTCTTTATCGCGCCGGATTTCACCGCGTCCACAACTTTGTCGGCGAGCGCCATGACTTGGTCGTATGCAAATCCGCCGACGATGGTTCCGCTCTCGATTGGAGTGGGCGGGGGCAGGCGCTTTGCAAGCTCTATGACGGGCGAAAAGTCTTTTTTGCCGTTTTCGTCCGGTTCGATGTGCGTGCAGCCGGGATAACCGGTGGAGCCGGTGGTAAATATACGGTTTCTGATTTCCTCTTTGCGCGGCGGGACGATGCAGTTGGTCGTGAAGAGTATCGGGCCATTGAAGCTTTCAAACTCCGTTGTCTGCTTCCACCATGCGTTGCCGTAGTTGCCCGCAAAATGCGGATACTTTTTGAACGCGGGGTAATAGTGTGCGGGCAGCATCTCGCTGTGGGTGTAAACGTCGACGCCTGTGCCGGCAGTCTGCTCGAGCAGCTGCTCGAGGTCGGTCAGGTCGTGACCGGAGATAAGGATTGCCGGATTGCCGCGCACGCCGATGTCGACGTTTGTCATCTCGGGCTTGCCATAGCGACCGGTATTGGCTTCGTGCAGCAAAGCCATCGCGGCGACGCCCATCTTGCCGGTTTCCAGCACGAGCGCGGTCAGCTCGTCGGCGGTGAGGCTGTCGTCGAGAGTGTCGGCAAGCGCGCGGTACATAAACGCCTGGATTTCGAGGTTTCTTTTTCCGATGTTCTCGGCATGCTCGGTGTATGCCGCCATTCCTTTAAGTCCGAGCGTTACAAGCGAGCGGAGCGAGCGGATGTCCTCGTCCTCGGTAGCAAGCACGCCGACCGTCTCGGCTTTCGCGAGCATCTCGTCAAGCGACCTGACGGTAAACACCGCGGCATCGTGCGGATTTTCGATGTTTGTGCGGGCAAGCAGGTCGTCGCGCAGGTCGAGCAGCTTGTAAATCTGCGCCTCGAGCGCGTCGCCGTCAAAGTTGGCGTTTGTTATAGTCATGAAAAGGCCGTTGAGAAGCTCGTAGTTGATTTCACCAAGCTCATTAACATCGAGATTGCCTTCTTTGACTATGTAGCCGACGCCTTTAAGGATATAAAGTATAAGGTCCTGGAGCGCCGATACATCTTCGGTCTTACCGCAGACGCCGCGGACTGTGCAGCCGCGCCCTCCGACAGTTTCCTGACACTGATAGCAAAACATTCCCATTGCAATTTTACTCCTTTTTCGAGTTTAGTTTTTATTATTTTTCATCAATCGGTTCAAATGAATCTTTTCCGACATAGCAGACCGGACACTGCCAGTCGTCCGGTATTTCTTCAAACGGGGTTCCCGGCTCGATTCCTCCGTCCGGATCGCCCACCTCGGGGTCATAAATCCAGCCGCAGGGGATGCAAACATACTTTTTAGCTTTCATATCTGCCTCCATCAAATTTATTTATTCGAGTATCTCACCGTCGGTGGATATTGTTACTATCTGCCATGGTATCAGTTTGCCGCTGGCCGCCAGCGCACGCTTTACCGCGTGCTCAATACCGCCGCAGCAAGGCACCTCCATGCGCACTACCGTCACGCTCTTTATGTTGTTGCGCGAAATAATTTCGGTCAGCTTTTCGGTGTAATCGACGTCGTCGAGTTTTGGGCATCCGATAAGCGTTACATGGCGTCTGATAAACTTGCGGTGGAAATCGCCGTATGCAAAAGCCGTGCAGTCTGCCGCTACAAGCAGGTTGGCACCGTCAAAATATGGCGCGTTGACCGGCACGAGCTTTATCTGGATGGGCCACTGGGACAGCATGCTTGGCATCTCGGCCGCGGCAGGGGCGTCGCTTTCGCGGCTGCGGCGCTCTATTTTACGCAAGTGCGTTCCCGGACAGCCGCAAGGCAGCGCGCCTTCAGCCTGCTTAGCTTTGTCCTGAGCTGCCGTATCATTTTCCGGGGCGGGTGCTGTGTCTTCAAGCTCTGTCTCCTCAAACGAGATGGCGCCGACCGGGCAGACCGGCAGGCAATTGCCCAGTCCGTCGCAGTAGTCCTCGCGCATTACTTTTGCCTTGCCGTCGACAAGCTCTATCACACTCTCTTGGCAGGCATCGACGCAAAGACCGCATCCCACACAAAGTTCTTCATCTATCTTAATCCTTTTATTCGTCAATTCTGTTTCCTCCCTTGACTTCCTGGCTATATTATAATATAATAAACACAACATTTCCGTTGTATTTACAACTCAAGGGAGAATTTTTATGAAAAAATATTTAAAATTGCTTGACAGAGGTTCGCTTTTCGCGGGCATAACCGAAAGCGAAATCTCGGCGATGCTTGCCTGCCTTTCGGCCTCCGAGCGCAAGTATAAGAAAGGCGAGTTTATATTCCGCGCCGGCGAGATTATATCCACCGTCGCCATTGTGCTCGAAGGCATTGTATATATGATAAAGGATGACTTTTGGGGCAACCGCAGCATCCTCACCGAAATATCCGAGGGGCACATGTTTGGCGAGACTTATGCCTGCATCGGCAAACCGCTTGAGGTAGACGCCGTCGCCGGCAAAGACACCGTAATCTTGATAGCGGACATCAACAAAATCCTCAACATTTGCTCCAACACCTGCAGTTATCACAACAGGCTTGTCCGAAACTTTATCAGCATACTTGCCAATCGCAACCGCGAGCTGACGCGCAAACTCGACCACATGTCCCAGCGTACCACACGCGAAAAATTGCTTTCTTATCTTTCGGAGCAGTCGAGGCGGGCGGGCAGCCCGTCGTTTGAGATACCCTTCAACCGGCAGCAGCTTGCCGACTATCTGTCGGTGGACCGCAGCGCGATGTCTGCCGAGCTGGGGCGCATGCGCGATGAGGGTATTTTGGAGTTCGAGCGCAACAAGTTCAGGCTGCTGCAACCTCGAACTGAATAAACAAAAAACCGGATAGCATGCGCTATTCGGTTTCTTGTGTTATGTGCCAGTTGCCATCTCAAGCATCTTAGCCATGGCAGTTTCGGCCGACTTTTTGATTTTGGCATAGCTTGAAACGTAATTTTTCTGGACGCCCGCTGCGCAGCTGCGCAGCATGTTGGCACTGTCGCCGAAATTGAAGATGCTGTTTAGGTCATAAGTAGCCGACGAGTAGATCAAGTCTATCATCAGACGCGCATTTTCGTTGCGCGCGATCTTCTCTTTCAAAAGCACGTCGTAAATAACGGGGTTGACATCACGATAGGACAGATAAGCCATGGTTTCCATCACATGCGAGGTTCTGCCGGTGTCGGTTACGGTGACAGGCACGCATATTCCCGACGGGCCCCAGGGGTTGAAAAAGCAAAAGTAGTCTTTCTGCAACTCGCTTAGCTTTGGAGGAGGAATCAAACCGTAATCGTCGTCAAGCTGTCTGAAGCTGGGTATGCCGTAATAGCCGGCAATAACATTATTCATTGCTGTTACGAGAAACAGCATGTTGCCCTTTTGAAATACCGAAAGCTCGCTGCCTGAGCTGCCCGAATATGCAAGTGAGGTGTCCCCGAGTATCGAGGCGGCCTTTTCAACAAGCGTCACTGTCTCCTCGGTGTCCATCGTCAGTATGTGGTTGCCGCTTTCGTCGATACCGGTCATCTTGCCGCCGAATCCGATAAAAATGGCATGCCCTGCCGCACCCCCGTCGTGACCGAGCGCCCAGCGGTCGGCATCGTCCAGCTTGCCGTTGCCGTCAAGGTCGGCTGTCACGTCCTTTGTAAGCTCGAGCAGTTTATCCGCGGTCCATGTACCATCAAGTACTGCATCCTCTATTCCGGTAATACCCAAATCGTCTGCTAAGCGGATGTTATATGCCATTCCGGTGGGCGTATAGTAGAAAAACGGCGATAATGCGCCCGAGTTGAAGTAAAGTTTGCCGCTAAACTGCATGTTTTCGGTAATGGAGGCGCACCACCATTCATTGTCGAGCGAAAGGTGCTGCATCGAGTTGAGGTCTAATAGAAATCCTCCGGGCGCAAGCGCATTTATACCGTCGGCAAGCGAGGTTATGCAAAGGTCATACGCATCTTCATGCGCGTTTACCGTTGTCATAACCTTATTTTTGACCTGTCCCCTGTCTTCAAAGGCGATGTTTTCAAATGTTATGCCGAGCATTTCCTCAACCATTTTGTTGCGTCTGTAAAGCGCGTCGTTGAGGACCTCGCCCGTTTCGGTTTCCTCCGGGAAGTTGGGGCGCTCGCTGAAGTGCTGGGCTATCACGCGGAACGTATATCCGCCGTATGTGTCGTTTGGCAGAGTTTCAAGATATCCGGTCGTTTCGGGCTCGGTTACGGCAAAAGTCATATCCTGTGGGCTGTCGGATGCCTTCTCCGCGCATGAGGCTGCCGAGACTGCTATAATTACGCAAAGCATTGTTGCCGCTATACGTTTTAACACCATAGCATCACCCCGCCACTATTTTCCATTATGTAATAACATTATACAATACTTTCATTAATTGTCAATACAAGGCATAATAAAAAACATGCCGTACGAAACGGCACGTTTTCAGTATACTATAGGTTTACGGCAAGTTATTGCCGGCGGCAAGCAGCAGCGAATACCACTCCTCGCGCGTGAGCGTAATTTCCGCGGCTTTTACGCAGTCGCGCAGGCGCTGGGGGTTCATCGTGCCGGTCACCGGCTGGAATTTTGCGGGATGGCGGAGCAGCCATGCCATGGCTATCGTGGTATTCGAAACGCCGTATTTGGCTGCCAGCTCGTCGATTTTCTCGTTGAGCTTGGGGTATTTGTCGCTGCCCAAAAATACGCCGCCGAAAAAGCCGTATTGGAACGGCGACCACGGCTGAATGGTTATATCATTCAGCCGGCAGAAGTTCAGCACGCCGCCGTCACGGTCGACCGCGAATTCGTCCAGCATATTAACGTGCAGGCCCGAGGTTATCATGGTGGCGTTTGTCAGGCTGAGCTGGAGCTGGTTTGCGACAATCGGCTGCTTTACATACTTCTGCAACAGCATAATCTGGCCCGGGTTGTGGTTTGACACGCCGAAGTGGCGCACTTTGCCCGAGCTGTGGAGGATGTCAAACGCTTCTGCCACTTCCTCTGGCTCACAGAGCGCGTCGGGACGGTGGAGCAGCAGCACGTCGAGATACTCGGTGCGCAGGCGCTTGAGGATGCCGTCGACCGACGAGAGGATGTGCTCTTTCGAGAAATCGTACATGCCGCGGCGGATTCCGCATTTGGACTGGATTATCAGCTTTTCCCGGACCGAGGGGGACATGTTGACGGCGTCGGCAAAAATTTCCTCGCATCTGCCGCCGCCGTAAATGTCGGCATGGTCGAAAAAGTTTGCGCCCAGCTCGAGCGCGGTCTGCACAAAACGTTCGGCGTCGGCTGTGGACAGCCCGCTCATGCGCATGCAGCCCACCGCGATGACCGGCACTGACAGCCCGGACTTTCCGAGTTGTATTGTTTTCATGGCTTTTACTCCTTATTTCTGCTTTGCATTGGGGGCGGAGCCTTTCACCCCGCCGTTTTTATGTTATCCCATTATACCGCAGCCGGCACGTTATTTCAAGCAAAACTTAGCATGCGCGTTTTTACAGCAAAAAAAGCAGGGGGAAAACTCCTGCTTTTTCATTTCGCATTTTCGTTTCGCATTTTAGAGAAAAGTTGTTCTTTGGCGTTTGTAGAATGCGTCGTTGCGAAAGAGCAATTTACCTGACTTGACAGGCATTTTATAGGCTTATTAAATGAAAATAACAAAAGGTGGAATGCTTTAAGTAAGCATTCCACCTTTGTGGTGCGAGAGACGGGACTTGAACCCGTACGGTGTTATCCACACGCCCCTCAAACGTGCGCGT
>LSQX01264650.1_pt1 | contig 18216 bp, 17 predicted proteins | sample 654561 | NCBI WGS metagenome assembly LSQX01 (sample SAMN04489861, study PRJNA283612) | anaerobic digester metagenome | isolation source: 4 biogas reactors fed with cattle manure at either 37C or 55C with and... | place: Denmark: Kongens Lyngby | collected 2014
GGATCACTCCAAGGCTCTATTGCACCTTCATTTATGGTTAACGAAGAATCTGGAATCACAAGATCTTCGTCTATATCAAGACTTATCCCAAGACCCGAGCATAGTGGGCAGGCACCAAAAGGTGAATTGAAAGAAAAACTTCTGGGTTCTAGCTCTCCTAGACTGATATCACAATTAGGACATGAATAATGGGTAGAATATACCACCGTTTCACCCTTTTCAGGAAGAATTTCTATAACACCGCCGGAGCGCTTGAGGCCTATTTCTACAGAATCTGTCAGTCTCTCTAAATCATCTGGGTTATCTTCAACCTTTAATTTGTCTACTGCGACACTGATTGTGTGACTTTTTTTAGCATCCAGTTGGATTTCCTCTTCAAGAGAGTAAAGTTTTCCATCAATCATAACACTGATAAAACCCTCTCCTCTTAAGCGCTCTAATAATTCGCGATAGGCTCCTTTTCTTTCTTTCACCAGGGGTGCATTGATAGAAACACTCATTCCCTTAAAGTTTTTCAGTAGAGAATTAATTATTTCACCAGTGGAGCTGGATTTTATCTGACGGCCACACTTGGGGCAGTGGGGAATTCCCACTCGGGCATATAGGAGACGTAGAAAATCATTTATTTCTGTTAGAGTACCTACGGTAGAACGGGGGTTGTAGCCGGGCCCTTTCTGCTTTATGGCTACTGCTGGCGGTATACCAGTAATAGATTCTACGGCAGGTTTCTTCATCTGACCTAAAAACTGCCTAGCATAAGAAGACAAGGACTCCATATATCTTCTCTGGCCTTCCGCATAGAGAGTATCAAAGGCAAGGGAGGATTTTCCAGAACCAGAGACTCCGGATACTACGATAAATTTATTTAGGGGAATATCCAGATTGATATCTTTTAGATTGTGCTCAGCGGCCCCCCGGACCTCAATAAATTTTCTCATTTTCTGATGTAGGTGTTTTTACGGCACTCTTCTCTTTTTTCCGGATGATCCACATTATAGTTAAGCCCCCGACTCTCTTTTCTCATAGAGGCGCTTTTTACTATTATCCGGGCCACGTCCACCAGATTTCTTAATTCCACCAGTCCTGGCGTAATTAGATAATTCCAATAATGATAATTCACATCATTTGCTATCAATTCCAAGCGCTTTTCCGCCTCTTTCAATCGATAGTTGGATCTAACTATCCCTACATAGTTCCACATTATTCTACGGACCGATTCCCAGTTATGTTCTATAAAAATTTTCTCCTCAGGCAGACGGTTCCCCGTATAGGTCCAAGGCTGGGGGGTAGCCTCTTTAAGATTGGATATATAGGCCGGTATTTTTTCTGCTGCACGACGGGCATAAACCAGGGCCTCCAAAAGTGAGTTTGAAGCTAATCGATTGGCTCCGTGAAGTCCGGTATGGGCCGTCTCCCCCACGGCAAAGAGCCCCTCTATATCTGTAAGGCCGTTACTATCCGTATCCACGCCCCCACAACAATAATGAGCCGAAGGAACTACCGGGATATCTTCCTGGGTGATATCTATCCCCAGACCTTTTAGTTTTTTATAAATTGAAGGAAATCTTTTTCTAATAAAATCTGGCTCTCGAACCGAATGAATATCTAGGTAAAGATGCTTTACGCCCTCCCTCTTCATTTCGCTATCTATTGCTCGGGCCACGATATCTCTTGGGGCAAGATTTTCTCTGGGATCATATCTTTTCATAAAAACTTCTCCCTTGGAATTTTTTAGAAGAGCCCCCTCTCCTCTCATGGCTTCGGTAATCAAAAAGGATTCTTCCTGTGAAGAAAAAAGAGAAGTCGGATGAAACTGTATAAACTCCATATTGGCAATACTTGCTCCTGCCCGATAGGCCATGGCGACTCCATCTCCAGTAGCAACATGTGGATTTGTCGTATATAGATATGCTTTACCGCATCCTCCAGTAGCCAGGATAACAGCCTTGGCATAGAAACTCTTTATTTCATGACTTGTATTATCCAAGACATAGGCACCTATGCAGCGCCCTTTTTTCATTATAAGATTTACCGCGGTATGGTTTTCGTAAATTTTTTGTTTAGAGCGAACCTTGTCTAAAAGTTTGGTTTCAAGTTCTGCACCCGTTCGGTCCTCCCGATATAGAATTCTCCTTCTGGAATGACCCCCCTCGCGACCTAATTCAGGGTTCAGATTCCCTCCGGTAAATTCCACTCCCCATTTTTCTATATCTTCTATGGCCTGAGGTGCCGCCTTGATAACAGTCTCCACCGATTTTAAATTACAGAGTCCGTCGCCCGCATCAAGCGTATCTTGGATATGTTCCTCAAAGGAATCTTCCACATCCGTTACGCAGGCTATTCCTCCTTGGGCCTGAAAACTTGAAGATTCTTCCGCAGAAGATTTGGTGATAATATTTACCTTTAAATCAGAATCTAGATAAAGAGATAGGGCCAATCCGGCTATGCCGGTCCCTATTATAAGCAGATCACTTTTTACTGGTGCTGGTTCTTTCATCCGACCTCAAGCATACGCCTGAGCGCGCGGGAAGCTTTGCGGGAAACCTCTTCTGGGATATTTATTTCCGGAGAAAGAGTCCGGAGGGAGTCCAAAACATTCTCAGGTCTTACTTTCTTCATATTGGGACAAACCACAGATTCCTTTATGGGAAAAAACTCTTTTGTTGGAAATCTTTTTGAAAGGGAATAAATAATACCGCTCTCAGTCCCTACAATAAAACCCTTAGAATCAGATTTTTCAACAACACCAAACATCTGGCCTGTTGAAACTACAAAATCACCCAAATCCTGTACTTCAGGACGACACTCGGGATGAACCATTACAAGAGCCCCAGGATATCTTTTTTTCGCTTCTTTAAGATCTGAAGCGGTGATAGCTTCATGTATGGGGCAGAAACCATTCCAAGGAATGATTTTTTTAGAAGTTTGTAGAGCCACATGACGGGCCAAATTCCTGTCTGGCGTGAATATAATTTCTTCTTCACTAAGGGAATTTACTATCCGGACAGCATTAGCCGAAGTACAACAGATATCACTCTCAGCCTTTACGTCGGCGGTAGTGTTTGCGTATGAAACCACTGCAGCTCCAGGATAGTCCTTTTTAAAATCAAGAAGTTCCGGCGGAGTTATCATCTCGCTCATAGGGCAAGTCGCCCCCCTAACTGGAAGAAGTACTTTCTTATCAGGAGAAAGTAATTTTGCAGTCTCTGCCATAAAGTCTACCCCGCAAAACACTATCACTTCTGCACTTGTCTCTGCGGCCTTGATGGCAAGCTCAAGCGAATCTCCACAAAAATCTCCCAAATCCTGTACTTCGGGAACCTGATAGTTATGTGCAAGAATAATTGCCTTATGCTTGTTTTTTAAGGCGATTATTTCATCAGTCATTGAATTTTTCATAATTTTATTTGCTCTTTCCTTATTACAATATTATCAATCAGCCGAGCTTGGCCCAGATGGACCGCCGCAGCCAGAAGCACTTCTCCATTTATTTCGGTTAAAGGAAGAAGGGTATCCGGCGAATATATACCGACATAGTCCATTTTCCCAAGCGGCATATCCAAATTTATTATTTTTTTAATTTCAGAAACTAATTTCTGAACATCTTCTTCACCCGCCTCTATCATTGAGGCCGCTTTTTTTAGAGCAGCGTAAAGCGCAGGTGCCTGACTCCGCTCTTCTTGTGACAAATAGCTGTTTCTTGAAGAGACTGCCAGACCGTCCTTTTCTCGGACTGTGGGACAAATAACCATTTCCTGTTCAAGATTTAAATCCTCTATCATTTTCATTACCACCCTGCACTGCTGGTAATCCTTCTCTCCAAAAAATACTTTTGAAGGCCGAAGAATATTAAAAAGTTTAGTTAAAACAGTGGTAACTCCGCTAAAATGACCAGGCCGGGAAAGACCGCACATGGTGTCAGTAAGAGCAGACGGAACAACCTGCGTAGAAAACCCTTCAGGATAAATTTCTTCAACTGGAGGTGCAAATACTGCCAGTGCACCCTCTCTTCGACAGATTTCTAAATCCTCTTCTAAAGTTCTCGGGTAGGATGAATAATCACCTCCCGGGCCAAACTGCGTGGGGTTTACAAAAATAGATACGATGTAGGGCGAAGTTTCCTTGGCATAACGCATCAGGCTTGCATGAGCAAAATGCAGGGCTCCCATAGTAGGGACAAAACCCGGTGCTTCTTTGAGAGACTCGCGAAAAAGGCGGGCCTCCTTGACAGTCTTCAAGACTTGCATCAGTACTCTTCTTCTGCCGAAGGATAAGTAGAGTTTTTTACATCCTTGGAGAACTCTTTGAAAGCCTCCAACATTCTCTCATACAGGTTTTCATATCTACGCAGGAATTTTGGTGAGAATTCTGGATCCATTCCCAGCATGTCATTAACCACAAGAACCTGCCCGTCGCATCCAGCGCCGGCACCAATTCCAATAGTTGGAATCAGAAGTTTTCCAGTGATTTCCTCTGCAAGCTTTGCGGGTATCCCCTCAAGAACTATGGAGAAAACTCCAGAAGCCTCAAGTATCTTCGCTGCAGCTGCAAGCTCTGCTGCCGCTTCTTCAGATCTACCCTGAACTCTGTAGCCACCAAATTTATTTACAGATTGAGGAGTTAGGCCAATATGACCCATAACGGCTATACCATTATCTACCAAGAGTTTGGCAGAATCTGCGGAAATTTTTCCACCTTCAAGTTTAACGGCATCGGCTCCGCCTTCTTTAATCATTCTTCCGGCCGCCTCCAGTGTTGCTGCAGGCGTCACATTGTAGGACATAAAAGGCATATCTGAAACGATAAAAGCTCTTGGACGGGCCCTCTTAACTGCCTTAGTGTGATGAATAATATCTTCCAGACTTACTGGTAGAGTAGTTTCATAACCAAGCTCAGCCATCCCGAGCGAATCTCCTACTAAAATCAAGTCTATTCCAGCCTGGTCCATTATTTTGGCCGGCTGATAGGAATAACAGGTGAGAGCCGCAATTTTCTCTCCTGAATCTTTCATATTTTGAAGTGTTTTTACAGTTATTCTTTTCATGCTTATATCGTTAATTATAATCTCTTTATTATATTACAACAGGCAGGATATGCAAGTAGTTATATCAGCTCCATCCAGTTAAGGCGGGCACCGCAGAGCTCTCTGATATCATTGGCGATAAGTTTCTCCCTGTACTCTATCATGGAAGGAGAATTCCATATTTCTCTAATAGTCTGATGAGTGACATTCCCCACGACTTTCTTGCAAGATCCATGGGGAATAACTTTGCCGCCGGCAAGAATAAACATGAAGGTCCAGGGTAGAGTGCAGAATAACTCTCCCGTGGTATTCTCATTGGGATTTTTATCACATATCAGGTCATCATCAAAAGGAAGTCGACTAAATATTTCTATCCCTGCCTCCCGACCTGACTCTATAATTTCGCTAAAGGCTCCCTTTAAAAATTTCAGGGCCTCCTCATCTATGGGATTAAAAATATTCTCAGGGGTTGGTGGACCAATCACAGGGCTAAACTCAATCTTGTCAACTGAGTATTTCTTTCCAAAAGAAACAAAATCCTCTACAAACCGGTAATTAGACCGCATTATTACAGCGTTTATATATATTTCCACCTTGTGGGGACTTCTGTCTCTAAAAGAAACTATCTTCTCAAGTCTTTCCTGAAACTCCTTAAAAGTGCCTCCCCGTTGAATTTTTTCATATAGGTTTTTTTCAGGAGCGTCCAAGGAAATAAAGAAAATTTTCGGACTGCCCGAAAGCCGGCGGAGCCATTCATCATCTATCAAGAGGGCGTTTGTGTACATGGTTTGCTCTATATAGGGATATTTTGAATGAATTTCTTCCAAAAGGTCGCCGAAGCGCGGATATAGAAATGCCTCTCCCCCCTGCCAAGTTGTGCATTTTAGATAGGGAAGAATACTTATAATGTCATCATAAGTCTTTTCTGGGAGCTCCCATTTTTTCCTATAAACCGGGCACATCCTACAGCCAAGATTGCAACGGCTAGTCAGGGTCACATTAAGCGACCTAGGAAGAGATTTAAGAAAAGTTTTTTTCTGGTTTATCTCCTCAAGATTCAGCCTTATATTCTTATCGCTTAGATTTTCCATTTAATGTTTTTTTTAAGACCGTAAGCTCATTTTATGGCGGCATATTTACTACATCTTGAAGATTATTACATAGCTATCATCTTGTCAAGACAATAAGTATATATGTTTTTTCTTCCAGAAATGGGTTGATTTTTATATATCTCTCTGCTAATCTTTGACCATGCTTAAACCTGACAAGTTTTTTACTCCCTCGGGATATATATACAACGAGCTTTTTAAGACCACTGATTTAGTCTGGGAGGCTATAGCCCAGATTTCTCCGGTCATAAAAAAACTAATTTCTCCCAACCTTAGTCAAATACGCCGGGAGGGTTCTCTTGTTTTAGAAGATACCCTACTAGAAAACGGTGCTATGATTCGGGCAGGAGCTTATCTTGACGGAGATGAAATAGAGATAGGAGAAGGTGCCTTAATAGAGCCTTCCGCCTATGTAAAGGGTCCAACAATAATCGGTAAAAATTCAGTGGTACGTCATTCGGCCTATATCAGAGGAAATGTTATTCTAGGAAAAAATTCCGTAGCAGGTCACTCAACCGAAATAAAAAACTCGGCTCTTCTCGAGGAAAGCAAGGCCGGTCATTTTGCCTATATTGGAGATAGTATTCTGGGCGCAGTTAATCTTGGGGCTGGAACTAAACTAGCCAACCTTAAACTAACTGGAGAAGAAGTAAGAGTAAAGGTGGCAGGGAAAATTTATAAAACCGGCTTAAGAAAATTCGGAGCAATTATGGGAGATGGAGTCCAAACGGGCTGTAATTCAGTTACAATGCCGGGGACAATTTTGGCCCAAAATGCAGCAGTCTATCCCAACCTAACCGCACGGGGCTACTACCCCGCTGGAACTATCATTAAACTTAGACAGAATATTGAAGAAATGGAGCTTAATCTGTGATAAAACTTTTTGGAACTGACGGAATAAGGGGAGTAGCTAATATTGAACCGATGACTTCAGAGACCACTCTGAAAATAGGTCAAGCCCTGGCCTACCTCCTATCTCGTAAGGGCCACAGACCAAGAATAATAATAGGCAAGGATACACGACTCTCCGGCTATATGCTGGAAAGTGCCCTGGCCTCTGGCATGTGCTCAATGGGAGCCGACGTCATACTCGTCGGACCTATGCCCACACCAGGAATTGCCTTTCTGACCTCCAGCATGAACGCAGATGCCGGCGTAGTTATTTCCGCTTCACACAATCCTTATGAAGACAACGGATTTAAGATTTTTAAAAGTTCCGGAATGAAACTAAACAATGACGAAGAAAGAGAGATGGAAGAACTTATAAATTCAGGAAAACTTCCCTCACTCTTACCACCATCACAAAACATTGGAAAGGCTTATCGTGAAACCGATGCACTCGGGCGCTATATAGTTTTCCTTAGACACACCCTGCCAAGAAATATTTCACTTGACAATAGAACTATCGCACTAGATTGCGCCAACGGTTCTACCTATAAGGTGGCTCCCATGCTCCTAAGAGAAATGAGAGCAGATGTCCAGCCTATAAACATTCACCCTAACGGTATCAACATAAACGAAAATGCTGGTTCCCTCTTTCCAGAGAATCTAGCGGCTGCCGTTGAAGAAAGCAGGGCAGAAATTGGTCTCGCCTTTGATGGCGATGGCGACCGACTTATAGCGGTAGATGAAAATGGTAATCTTGTTACGGGCGACCAGATAATAGCCATATGTGCCCTACACTTAAAAAGTGAGGGAAAACTTCTAAACGATACAGTAGTTACTACCGTAATGAGCAACCTTGGACTTAGAGAATGCCTAGAGAAAAATGGAATTAAAAGAGTGGAATCTCCTGTGGGAGACCGCTTTGTTTTAGAGAAAATGATTGAATCCGGATCAATCTTCGGAGGAGAAGATTCTGGACATATAATATTCCGCAACCACCATACCACTGGAGACGGAATAATCACCGCCCTTCAACTTCTCTGGGTAATGAAATCTACTGGGAAAAAACTCTCAGAGCTTTCAAAGGTTATGAAAGTATACCCTCAGAAACTGATAAATATAACTGTAAAGGAAAAAACTCCCATAGAGGAACTTCCACTCCTACAAAAAGTTATAGCTGAGGTGGAATCGGACTTGGGCGATAAAGGCCGGGTACTTGTAAGATATTCCGGTACACAAAGAATGATCCGAGTCATGGTAGAGGGTCCAACCCATGATATCACCAATGATTCTGCAGAAAAAATAGCCCAGGTGGCCAAGGACCTCTTAGCCTGATATGAGCGGTATTGTAGCTTATACGGGATCTTCTGAAGCTGCAGAGATTCTTATTGAAGGTCTCAGCCGATTAGAATATCGAGGCTATGATTCAGTAGGGATTGCTGTACTTGGTCCTTCAGGAAAAATTGTCAGAAAAAGATGCTCGGACAAGAGCCGGCGCTTAAGGGATTTACTTCAAGATGGGGTCCCTCCAGGAAATACTGCCATAGGTCACACAAGATGGGCCACTCACGGAAGACCTTCAAATGAAAATGCCCATCCTCATACCTCCTGCGATGGCAAAATTGCCGTAGTTCACAACGGAATTATTGAAAATTACAGGGACCTCAAAGAAGACCTTATAGAAAAAGGACATAAATTTACTTCAGAAACTGATACCGAAGTAATTGCCCATCTGATGGAAGATATGCTGAAAAAAACTTCTGACTTAAGAGAGGCTCTGGCCCTAACCAAGAAAAAACTGGTGGGAAGTTATGCCATAGCTTTAATAAGTGCAGACCATCCAGGAGAGATTGTGGCGGCAATAAAAAACTCTCCCCTTATAATTGGGATTTCTGATGAGGGAAATTTTATAGTTTCTGATTTACCCGCCATCCTGCCCTATACAAAAAAAGTTATTTTTCTGGAAGATGGCGACACTGCTCATCTAACTCCAGATAAACTTAAAATATATGAAGAATCTGGTAGTAAAATAGAAAGAAAAATTGAAACAATTTCTTGGAGTCCACTCCTGGCAGAAAAACAGGGCTATAAGCATTTTATGCTCAAGGAGATTTTTGAGCAACAACGGGCTGTCCAAGAAACATTGATGGGCCGTCTTCAAGTAGAGAAAGGCCAGGTTGTTTTTGAAAACTTCAAACCCGACCCTGAAAAAATTAAAAATATTAAAAGAATTGTCCTCATCGGTTGTGGGACTGCCTACCATGCCTGTCTGGTTGGAAAATTTCTTATTGAAGATTTTATTAAAATACCCTGTGAGGCCGATATCGCAAGCGAATTTCGCTACCGTAAACCCCTCATAAATAAAGAAACTTTTGTAATAGCGATTTCTCAAAGTGGAGAAACTGCCGACACCCTGGCTGCCTTGAGAGAGGCCGCCGCCCTGGGAGCCTATACTGGAGCAATCTGTAATGTAATTGACTCTTCACTTGCCCGCGAGGCAGATGAAATAATCTACACCCACGCTGGGCCAGAAATAAGTATCGCCTCTACAAAGGTATTTACTTCCCAGCTTACTGCTCTCTACCTTCTTATGCTACGACTGGGAAATATTACTGGTTCAATAAAACCAGAAGAAGCCATTAAAATTTCGGAAGAACTCATCCGACTCCCTCTAAAAATAAAACAAATACTTGATAGCCAGCAGGACAGGATTGAGGAAATTTCTAAGAAACACTTTAAGCAGAAAAATTTTCTATTTTTAGGAAGAAACATTAATTATCCCATTGCACTGGAAGGGGCACTCAAATTAAAAGAGACTTCCTACATTCATGCCGAAGGATCCCCTGCAGGAGAACTCAAGCATGGCCCCATTGCTCTTGTGGACTCGGAACTTCCGGTAGTAATCATCAGCACCGAAGGATGTGTTTATGATAAAGTCGCCTCTACCATAGAAGAGGTCCTAACCAGAGAAGGAAGAGTGATTCTTTTGGCAACCCAAGGCGATGAGAGAGTCCTTCAATTTACTGAAGACATCATTTGGATACCCCCAACTTTGGAACTTTTTACACCACTCTTAAATGTAGTACCTCTTCAGCTTCTTTCTTATCACATTGCCCGCTTGCTCGGCTGCGATATAGACCAGCCTAGGAACCTAACCAAAGCAGTCACGGTAGAATAAGTCTAACTGATTATTTTTCTCAAAATAAGGCTTGTTTTTCCAGAGCTTCCGTGTTAGCATTATACGAGGACAGGAGGATATAAAAAAATGAGAAAAGCAGATTTTCTTCAGATGTCACAACTGGTAGATATGACAAATCTACACGCCATATTCGAAGAGATTAAAAACATATTTATAAGGCACTATTCCGTGGAATCTTTCCACCCGGTTCGGTCCCTATTTAAGAGGCTAAACAAGTTTATCTCGGACCATAAACAGCCAGGAGATTCAGTCCTTGATTACTCTCAGGCAGCCCAGATAGCTCTGGCCTTTATTAGAATTGTTGACGGCTATAACATCCAGGAAAAAAAGAAACTCAATAAAGAATCCGTAATCTTAGGACTTATGGCGTCCCTACTTTCGGTACACGGTCTCTATTCATTCTTGGATGTTCCAGAAAAAAACCTTGACATAAGCATTAAGGAGGGAATGAGAAAAGTTGTGGATGGAATCGTAGACCGCTACAAACTTACCGAAGAAGAATTTTCCAGATTAAGACAATTTTCCTCTTGTTCCGGAATTGATTTTTTACCTGGTCAGGACGATTTTAAAGAACCTGAGAATAAGACCATCGGAATGATGCTGGCCTCGGCCGATATACTGGGTAGAATGTCCTCTAGAAACTACCTAGAAAAACTTGTCTGGTATTACGATGGCATTACCCAGAACGCCGATGAAGAAAAGAGAAAATTAATTCTCAAGCAAAACATTGAGCACTACAGAGAAGTGATAATGATAAGACTTGAAGAAGAATTCCAGGGCCTCTTTAAACTCTGCGAACTTCATTTTTCTGAGCGCTACGATATTGGCTACAATATGTATATTGAAGCCATAGACAGGCAGATAGAGTTTTTAGAGGATATTATTGCAGAAGAAGGGGCTGATTCTCTCCATAAATCCCTTAAGCGCCGAATCTAATTAAGATTTTTTAAGACTATTTCCTCAAAGAAGGAATTTAATTTTTTTCTTTGAGAGATTGGAGTCTGGCAAATTTTCCTAGATGCAGACTTATTGAAACTTTTCGATTAGTCGCCGAAGGGTTTCGTTTACTTTTTTAGGATTGGCCTGGCCCCGGCTTTCTTTCATTACCTGGCCCACCATGGCGCCCAGCACCCCATGTTTTCCGTCAAGATATTTTTCAACTAAATCAGGATTATCCTTGAGGACTTTTTCGCAGAAAGCATTTATTTCATCCTCAGAATTTATCTGTTTTAGTCCTTTTTTCTCAATAATATTTTCTGGTGAAAAACCGGTTTCAAACATCTCGGCAAAAATATCTTTTGCCATTGTACCCGAAACATTTCCCTGGCTTATTTCTCTAACCAGACTTCCCAGATGGGCTGGTTTAACTGGGTTGTCTGACATGCTAACTCCAAGTGCATTAAGCTGACCAGCAACTTCTACACTTAGCCAGCTGGCCAGCATCTTGGACTGCTTTAGTCCACAGACTTTGAGTGCTTCTTCAAAATAATCGGCAGTATCTTTTTCCTGAGTTAGGACACCGGCATCATATTCTGAAAGTCCAAACTCTGTAACAAAACGATTTTTTCTTGCATCAGGCATCTCGGGGAGATAGGTAGCAACTTCTTCAACAAAATCTTCACCTACTAGCAAGGGAGGAAGATCAGGATCAGAGAAAAACCGATAGTCATCTGATTCTTCCTTGGTCCTCATCCCTTTGGTCCTTAAAGAATCTTCATCCCAAAGCCGAGTCTCTTGAATAACTTCTCCGCCTGAAGAAAGAATTTCAGACTGGCGTAAAATTTCATAGTCCAGAGCCATCTCTACGCTTCTAAAAGAGTTTAGATTTTTTAGTTCTGACTTTACTCCCAGAGGATCATCCTGATTTTTTCTCAAGCTTATATTGGCATCACATCTCATAGAACCCTTTTCCATATCGCAGTCGCTCACCCCAGCATACCTAAGTATCTGTCGAAGGTTTCTAAGAAAATCACCTGCCTCCTGAGGGCTAGTTATTTCCGGCTCGGTGACGATTTCAATAAGTGGAGCTGAGGCCCGGTTTAAATCTACCAAAGAGCTTCCTCCAGTATGGATAAGTTTTCCGGCATCTTCTTCAATGTGCAGGCGGTTTATCCCAGTACCACCCAAATGGCCCTTTTCTGCGATAGGAAGTTCATGTTGGGTAATCTGGTAGTTAGTAGGCATGTCCGGATAAAAATATTGTTTTCTAGCAAATATACTTCTGTGATTTATCCGGCAGTTTATGGCTAGAGCTGCAAGGACTGCCTGAAAAAGAACTCTTTCGTTAAACACAGGAAGAGCCCCAGGCTGACCTGTACAAACCGGGCATATCCTGGTGTTGGGCTCACCTCCAGTAATGTTGGGGCAAGAGCAAAATAATTTTGTCTTTGTATCTAAGTGAACATGGACTTCCAGTCCAATAGTTACAATATAATCAGGACTCATAAATCTTCTCCATAAAACGGGCGCATCTAAAAATAGTCGGCTCCGAAAAAGTCCCTCCGATTAACTGGGCCCCAACTGGAAGATTTTTCTCTATGCTCCCTACCGGTACACTCATTGCCGGCAGACCCGCCAGACTTGAAGGTATGGTATAAGAATCTGCCATAGACATTTCCATAGGATCCTTTACTTCCCCAAACTTAAAGGGAGGGGTTGGAGTTGTTGGAGAAAATATCAAATCTATGCTTGAAAAAATTTTTTCAAATTCTTTTTTTATCATAGACCGCACTTTCAAGGCTTTTAAATAATATGATTCATAATTTCCAGAGGATAGGATAGAGGTCCCCAGCAAAATTCTTCGCTTAACCTCTGGACCAAAACCCTGGGTCCTGCTCTCTATATACATTTCTTCGAGAGTCTGGGCCTCAGGGGCGCGGAAACCATATCTGACCCCATCGTATCTGGCCAAATTAGAGGAAATTTCGGCGGGAGCAATAATATAATAAGTCGCCAGGGCCTGTTCTAATGAGGGCAGGGAAATTTCTTTTACTTCAGCTCCAGCAGAAACAAGCTTGTTGGATATTTCTAAAATTCTTTCCCTTATTTCACTATGCAAAGTTTCTCCCATATATTCCTTAGGAATCCCTATCTTTAATCCCTTGACTCCTTCTTCTATAGAATCTGATAATTCGTATCCTTTTTCATTTAGACTAGTTGAATCCTTAGGGTCATGCCCAGAGATAAGACTATATACAAGAGCAGTATCCTCAACACTTGAAGCAAGTACACCTATCTGGTCTATGGAAGACGCCAGGGCAGAAAGACCATATCTTGAGATTCTCCCATATGTGGGTCTGAGGCCACAGACCCCGCAAAAAGAAGCTGGTTGTCTGACGGAACCTCCAGTATCTGACCCTAAAGCTATTGGGACATCGCCTGATGCGACAGCGGCAGCCGATCCGGATGAAGAACCACCTGGAACCCTATCAGGATGAAGAGGGTTTTTTGTCGGTCCGAAATAGGAAGTTTCTCCGGAAGACCCCATGGCAAACTCATCCATATTTGTCTTCCCTATTACAATGGCGCCGGCCTCTTCAAGTTTTTCTACGGCAGTTCCAGTATAGGGCGAAAAATAGTTTTCAAGTATTTTGGAGCCACAAGTCATTTTTTCGCCTGAATAAAGTAGATTATCCTTTAGAGCCACCGGAATCCCTGCAAGCGGTCCGGGATTTTTACCGGCATTTAAAAGTGAATCAATCTCCTGGGCGCGCTTGGAGGCCCTATCAAGAGTGAGAGTAATGTATGAATTATATTTTTCTTGGCTCTCAAGAACCTGAGCTGATACTTGTTTTACTAGAGAAAAAGCTCCATCGGAGTTTACTTTTTTTAATAGCTTTTTTATCATCAGAGGACTTTCTTAACTCTGAATGAGTCCTCATCCTTATCGGGAGCATTAGCCATAATTTTTTCCCTAGAAAATTCTCTAGGAATGTCTTCTCTGGGTAAAAGCTTATCTATGCCAGTAGGCTCCTGGGTGGATATGTCAACTGTATCAAGCTCTCCGAAAGTATTTATATGATTAAAAACCTCATTCAGCTGATCAGTAAAAATTGTTTTTTCTTCTTCTGAAAGTTTCAGCTGGGCCAGGTGGGCAATTCTTTCAATATCTTTTTTGTCCATCATAAAATTTTAAAGAAAATTATACCGATTAGAAATAGAAGACCCCCAATCACTCTGGAAGGTCCTTTCTCGGCATAAATCCAAACAAGAAGATGGGAAGCAAGGTTAGGGATAGTTATAAAAAAGAGACCATAAAGTCCCATAAGAACTCCATAAACTGCAACAAACCAATGGACTAAAAGATCCGTAACTGTTTTCTGTGTAAGAAAAATAAGGACTAGTCCGGCAAGGAATAAAAAGACCCCCAAGAGTCTTTTGTTTTTACCCTCACCCTCATCAAGGTCAAGCATGGCCTCTCTTGCAAAGGCAGGAAAAGCAAGAACCAATACTCCCTCAAGAGCTATCAATAATGCAAGTGTTTTTGATATAAAACCCATATCAGGTCTCCCAGAAATTTTCTATTTCTACAAGGATACCATCATCTGGACATTCATAGAAAAGGTCATCCACACTCAAGCCTATAGCAGGGTGTTCAAAGCTTCCCATTATCTCCACAAGTGGCACCAGAACAAAAAGACGCTCCTGCATTGCAGGATGAGGGACGGTCAGATTCTCTTGGGCAATCATTTCATCACCAATAAAAATGATATCTATATCAATGATTCTAGGAGCATTAGGATAGGGACGCTCACGACCCATTTTATTTTCTATGGCCTGGATTTTCTCTAAGATTTCCTCAGGAGTATTTTCAGTCCTAAAATTTACGCAACAATTGTAAAAATTCTCCTGACCTTTCTGAGATTCATAAAAGGGAGTCGTTTCATAAACCGTGCTTTTATTCACCTTACCAAAGGCTTCTTCAAGAAACTTAACTGCCTGACGAATATTCTCCCCCCTATCGCCAGAATTACTCCCTAATGAAAGAGCCGTTAATCCCACTTCAAATCGCCTAGGCGCTTCAAGGCCTCCTCTAATCTGGATTTATCTCTAGTTAGGGCAAACCTAACATAGCCCTCACCTGAAGGGCCAAATCCAGAACCTGGAGTGCATACTATACCGGCTCCGGTAATAAGTTCTTTCACTGCATCAGCCGAAGAAATATCCCGAGGCGGTTTTGCCCAAAGATAAAAGGTAGCTGTGGTATTTACCGGATGCCAGGAAAGTTTCTTTAATCCCTCATACATTATTCTCTGGCGCTCTTTATAGGTATTTCTTGCATCCTCTGTAAGNNGAATACTCCAGAATCAATATTGTCTTTGATAGAGGCCAAACCACTGATAAGTTTTTCACCACCACAGGCCCAACCAATTCTCCAACCGGTCATTGAAAAGGTCTTGGAGAGAGAATGAAACTCCACCGCCACATCCATTGCTCCGTCAACTTCAAGTATACTTGGAGGCGGATCGGCAAAGTACATTTCATTATAGGCAGCGTCGTGCAAGACAATTATATTGTATTTTTTTGCCACCCTAACTACTTCCTCAAAAAACTCCAAGTCCGCCTGGGCGCCAGTCGGATTGTTGGGATAATTTAAGAATATAAGTTTTGCCTCTTCAAGAACTTTATCTGGGATGGAGGAAAAATCAGGAAGGAAATTATTCTCTTCAAGCAGTGAAAAGAAATAAGGCTCTCCCAGGGCAAAAATCGTCCCTGAATTATAGACAGGATAGGCCGGTTCAGGTATCAAAACCTTATCGCCAGGCTCTACAAAAGCCAAAGGAAAATGAGCTATCCCCTCTTTTGATCCGATTAGGGGATGGATGTTTTTTTCAATATCAAGCTCAACATTGTAGCGGTCTTTGAAAAACTTTCTCACTCCCTGACGGAAAATTTTCTTACCTTTTCCTAGAGGATACTGATGATTATCTACATCATCTATTGCCTCTTTAAATTTTTCTCTAATGGCTACGGGAGTTGGAATATCAGGATCTCCTACTCCAAGGTTGATGATATCCACTCCTTCATCTATAGCCTTTTGTTTCATCTTATCTACCTCAATAAATAGGTAGGGAGGAAGCTTGTTCAGCCTCTCCGAAAATTCAAATTTCTTCATCTGTGACATAATTCCTTAGTGTTCCTATCTTTTCTATTACTACTTCCACCACATCTCCGATAACCATCTTTCCCACTCCGGAAGGTGTGCCGGTAGAGATTATATCTCCGGGATTAAGAGTCATATAACCGGATACTATGCTTACCAATTTCTCGGCATTTATTATCATTTCCGAGGTATTTGAAGACTGTTTTTCTTCTTCATTTAAAAAGGTTTTAATATCAAGGCGATTGGGATTTATTCCGCAACTTATGATGGGCCCTATGGGACAAAATGTATCATATCCTTTTGAACGGGTCCATTGAGAACCAGGGGTCTGGTATTTTCTTGCCGTCACATCGTTTAAGCAAGTATAGCCTAAAATATAGTCCTTAGCCTCTTCGGGACTTATGTTTTTAGCCCTGTGTTTTATAATAATGGCTAGCTCGGCCTCAAAATCTAACTCCTTGCAATCCGGAGGCATTACAATGTCGCCTTCTGGATGCTGAATACTTGAGGGAGGTTTCAGAAATATTACCGGATCTGGCGGTATCTTCATATCCATCTCTTTTGCATGATTGGCATAATTCAAGCCAGAACATATTATTTTTTGAGGTCTTGTCGGAGCCAGGTATCTAACCTTATAAATTTTTATTGTTTCACCAGTAGTCTTCCACTCTGCAAAAGGATTGCCTTCTATAAACTCTATCTCATCCTCGTGCAAAAGGCCCCAGGCTGCGGCAAACTCCTGGTCTTTCTTATATAAAAATCTTACAAACCTCAAAAGAGGACATCCTCCATACTATAGAGAGGACCCGGTTCTTTTTTCACCAACCATTCTGCCGCCTTAACGGCACCAGCGGCAAAAATATCCCGAGTCTCTGCCCTGTGAAAGATTTCTACAGTTTCATGCTCGCCTATCCAGATTACTCTATGCTCTCCAATGATATTTCCGCCCCTTATAGCATGGATACCAATCTCGTTGGAAGAACGGGCACCAGGAATTCCTTCTCTTCCATAAACAAATTCATCACCCTCCCTCTTTACTGCCTCAGCAAACAAGAGGGCTGTCCCTGAAGGAGCATCGGCCTTTTTGTTATGGTGGGACTCGATAATTTCTTTATCAAATCCTGGAAGTCCGTCGGTAATCATACTTGCTATTCTTTTTAAAAGGTTAACTCCTAAACTCATATTGGGGGCAAAAAGGACTGGAGTTTTCTCTGCCGATAAAGCAATTTTCTTTAAATCATCATCGCTTAGTCCCGTGGTCCCTATCACTAGAGCCGCCTTATATTCTACAGCTTTTTCAGCAAGTCTTAGAGAGTTGGCAGGACTGGAAAAATCTATTATTACATCTTTCCCTTTTATTATTTCTTCCTGACAGCTGACTGGAACTCCATAAAGCTCTTTGGGCATATCCTCAATTCCTTCTCTTTCAAGAATTCCGGCAAGCTCTAAAATAGTGCTCTCCTTTACCATCTTTGAAATTCTCAGGCCCATCCGGCCCAGGCCACCCGATACTAAGGTTTTATGAGTCATTTTCTACCAGATTAAAATCCAAGAGGACTTTTTTCAGTTTCTCCATAGATGTTTCACTGAGATTAACTAAAGGAAGTCTAAGTTCCGGACAAATTTTTCCCATCATAGCTAGAGCCTCTTTTACTGGAGCAGGATTGGTCTCTATAAACATGGCATCCATAAGTGGTAAATATTTAAAATGAAGCTTTAGTGATTCCTCCCTCTCTCCTTTTAGAAAAAGATCGCAAAGTTCATGCATTTGAGATGGAATCAAGTTGGCCACTACTGATATCACTCCACGGGCACCCATGGCCATAAGAGGATAGGTAAGTGAATCATCGCCTGAAAGAACAAGCATTTTATTTTTCGCAAGTCGGAGTATCTCTCC
>LSQX01286733.1_pt1 | contig 18216 bp, 16 predicted proteins | sample 654561 | NCBI WGS metagenome assembly LSQX01 (sample SAMN04489861, study PRJNA283612) | anaerobic digester metagenome | isolation source: 4 biogas reactors fed with cattle manure at either 37C or 55C with and... | place: Denmark: Kongens Lyngby | collected 2014
ATTCCTCGCTACGCTCGGAATGACATTATACTTTTCCACCCACTGCCAGCGCCAGCGGGGGACAATTCTTACCCAAAAAAAGGGGAATTTCCTTCAATTAACAATTAACAATTAACAATTAACAATTAAACTGCAGCGGGGGAAAAATTTAATCCCTACGGGATAAACGCGGACAAGGTTTTCCGTTTGCTACAATAATGTAATTCCTACGGAATATTTTTCCTTCAAAGAACAATTAACAATTAATAATTAACAATTAACAATTAACAATTAACAATTAACAATTAAACTGCCTGCGGGGGACACGTTGCAATTTTTCCCGATTCCCGATTCCCGATCCGCTCCCTGTCTATTATTCGCCAGTTTCGATTAAAAAATTTTCATTTTCAAACAACTAATTGAAACCTTTTATAAGTTTCAAAGCAAAATTATCTATTTCTAATAGAATACACAATACGTATAAATACGTAAAAAATAAAATATTTTCAAAGATTTTTTCCTTAGAAAAAGCGTCCTCAAAAATTAATATAGACAAAAATCATACCAAAACAAAAGGATTTTTAAGGAAATAAAAAATAAACGTTAAATCAATAGAATTTATATTTTCTCAATCGAATATTTGGAAAATGAAATTACTTTTTTTAACTTTAATGATCTTTAAATTCCAATAAAAGAAACAGCCTTCATTAAAACGGGAATGGTGAAAAATTATTATTTTTCGTTCAAAACACCTTTTCCACCCCCTGACCACGCCAGCGGGGGACAATTCTTACCCAAAAAAAGGGGAATTTCTTCAATTAACAATTAATAATTAACAATTAACAATTAATCACTTATTGTGCAATGACAAAAGAATGGTCTTTGCATTCTTGGAGCATTTTTTTAATGGATTTTTTATAAATGGGGTGTATAAGATTGGGAGCGATTTCAGCGGCAGGGACGAGGACGAAGCGGCGTTCGTGCATTCTTGGGTGCGGGATTTCGATAACTTTTTCTTTTTTTACGCAATCGCCGAAAAAAATGATGTCAATGTCGAGTTCCCTTGCTGCCCACCGCTCTTTTTTCTTTCTGTTGTGAAAATACTCTAATGTTTTGCAAAATTCGAGCAAAACGCAAGGCTCGAACTCCGTTTTCCCAATAAGTGCAGCGTTGAGGAAAGTCGGCTGGTTGCGGACTCCAAGCGGTTCCGTCAAATAGAGCGATGACAATTTGATGTCGAGCAAAATTTCTGCTTTTTGCAATAGCTCGGCAGCATTTTCAATATTAAAGCGTTTATCTCCGATGTTCGAGCCGAGTGAAAGCAGCACTGTTGTGAAAGCATTATTCATCGCTTGGTTTAAGTTCAGCTCTCGAAAGGCTGTGTTCAGCTTCAACGTAATCGAGGACTCTGCGAATCGGAGCGTTCAATTTCCTTACTCTGATAGTAGCTTTTTCAATTTGGGGCGTTCTATCGAGCAAAAATTTCAAAATATCATAAGCAATGGTTTCGATTAAATTATAGCTGTCGTCGCAAATCACCTCCTCAATGCAATAGAAAGCGTTTTCGTAATTTACAGCGTATTGGACTTGGTCTTTTTCGATTGCGAGCGTTGCGTCATAGTAAATATCTAAATCGACTTGATACCTACCGCCGAGCAGATGCTCCTCTTGTTTGGCGCCGTGGTATCCATAGAACTCAGCATTATGAATGCTCAGTCTTGTTAAATTGGGTTTGTTCATTTTTTTCCTTTTGCTACAATAATTTAATTCCTACGGGATATTTTTTCTTCAAAGAATAATTAAACTGCCAGTGGGGGATAATTCTTACTCTCCTCCTAATTGGAAAGCTGTGTTAATTATACACATTTTCTCTTTTATCAATTTTAATAACTGTTATCAATAATATTTGCTTTTCAATTTGATAAATTACACGATAGTCATTAATCCTTATTCTGAAGAAATTACTACCTTTTAACTTCTTGCTATCATTAGGAAAAGGGTTATTACTTAAATCAGCAATTCGATTTACAATTTTATTTCGGAATAACGATGGTATATTCTTTAAAGCTTTATCAGCACTTGATAGAACTTCAATTTTATACATAATTCTCAGCTTTAAATTCTATACGTTCTTCATTGTTTAATAAAGCTTCATTGCTATCTTCTATATCCTGCCGCTCTTCTAATATTTCTAATATATTTTCATAGTCTTCAATTCCCAGAATTACAGCCACAGGCTCATTATCCCTGTATATCAAATCCGGTTTCTTGTTTAAATTTAGCATTTTTACCTCAAAAAAAATTGATTTAAGAACACAGCTCTGCCCCTCTCAAAAGGAAATTTAAGAAAATTAATTAAGTCAAAAAAACTAATAACTCAATTAATAATTAAATTCCCTTCAAAACAATTTTCCACCTCCTGACCACGATGCAGTGTAGCAGCGTCTTTCTATCTCCCCCTTTGAAAAAGGGGGACGGGGGGATTTCTGGATTCTTCACTTCGCTCATTTCGACTACGCTCAATAACCGATAGCTGACTACTTCTCTGGATTCCTCGCTACGCTCGGAATGACTGGGCAATTTTCCACCCCAGGCAAGCGGGATAAACGCGGACAAGGTTTTCCTTTTGCTACAATAATATAATTCCTACGGAATATTCTTTCATTAAAAGAATAATTAACAATTAAAACTCCCCCTTTGAAAAAGTGCAATTATTCGAGCTTATTTAATTTTATCCAGTGCTTTTTCTAATGTTTTGCAAATCGAAAAAACTAAATCAAGCTTCATCACAGCAAAAAGATTTTCTACATAATCGTTTGCATTAAACACGACAAAATTGCCGCCAGCCTTGTTAACAATAGCATTTCCGGAAAGGAAAGAGCCCATAACGGGCGAGTTCAAAAAGAAAACCTCTTTTAAATTAATTAAAATATTATTGAAACCTTTTTTATGAACTTCTTTAAAAGTTTCGCGAATCTGCTCGGCATCTTCAATTGAGTGAAAATCGCCGACCATAGTAACGATTGCGTAATTATCGAAATACTCAATATTAGTGCTGTTCTTCATATTAATTCCAAATCTATTAAAAAAATTATTTTCAAAAAAAGCAAATTAATAAATTTTTATAAAACTTTTTTATAAATAATAAATTATATTTTCAACTTCCTTTGCAATTCCCAAAAAAGAGCTAAGACCGGGCGATTCAATTCCAATTAAATTGATTAAACCTGGAAGCCCTTTGTCGCTTTCTTCTTGGATAATGAAATCTTGCGTAGGCTCGCCTTGCTTTTGCAATTTAGGTCGAATCCCAGCTTGATCGGGAGATAGATCCTCAATTTCCAAGCCGCGAAGGTAAGTAGAGGCAACTTTGAAAAACTCTTCTCGCTTCGTTTCTGGGACGGAATAATCGAGCGTTCTATTGTTTAAAAACTGCACATCGGGACCGAGTTTCAGCCCACCAGCCATATCAATAGTTAAATGAACTCCCAAGCCGGCAAATTCTTTCTTTGGAGTTGGGTAAATAAGATGACTTGCTAAATGATTTTTGCTCGCTTTTATTCTAAAATAATGCCCTTTTGCGTAACTTAGCTTATAATTAGCTTTGCCGCAGTCAATTCCACAATTACTTGCGACGGTATCGCAATCAAGTCCGGCAGCGTTAATTAGGAATTTTGAGCTAATAGAAAATTTTTCATTATCTTTTGTTTCAATATCGATCTGAAAAAGATTATTTTTCTTTTCTGCCTTAGAAAAACTGTGCTGGAAAGCAAAGTCGGCTCCCTTTTCTTTTGCAATCGAAAAAAGCGCGGACATAAGGCTGTGGCTATCTAAAATGCCGGTATTGGGCGCCCAAAGCGCTGCAACGCAATTCACATTTGGCTCGATTTCCTTCAGCTTGCTCGAGGAAAATTCTTGAATGCCAAGCACCTCATTATTTTTTGCATTTAAAAAAGTGCGCTCAAGCTCTGGAATCTCATCTTTGCCGCTTGCAACTATAAATTTGCCAATCCTTCTATGCGGGACATTATATTTTTCTAAAAAGGCATAAATTTTCTTATTCGATTCAACGCAAAGCCTTGCCTTTAAAGAATTTTGCGGATAATAAATTCCAGAGTGAATCACCTCGCTATTTCTTGAGCTTGTTTCCATACCGAAGCTCGGATTTCTTTCCAAAACCAAGACGCTTTTACTTTTCGAGAGATTGGCAGCAATAGCAAGTCCAACCACACCCGCGCCAATGATTACAAGTTCATAGTCCATTTTCAAATATTTTTATTATTTTAGCTTAAATTAATTTGTAAAATTACTTATAATAATTCAAAAAAAAAATTGGAAGATACAATAGTTGCATTAGTAACTCCGCCGGGAATATCTGGCATTGCGATGGTCCGTTTAAGCGGGAAAGAGGCTTTTCCTATTGCGGATTCCTGCTTTTCCTCTAATAAAAAAATATCGGAGGCAAAGAGCCACAGCATTTTAGTTGGTAATATCGTTTATAAAAATACGATTATAGATAATTTAGCGGCACTTATTTTCAAAAATCCACATTCTTACACTGGCGAAGACACGGTGGAATTTACTTGCCACGGTGGTTATATCGCATCGGAGGAGCTGATTCGCGTTTTAAAAGAGCTTGGGGCGCGCCTTGCTGAACCGGGGGAATTTACAAAGCGTAGCTTTTTAAATGGAAAAATGGATTTGACACAAGTTGAAGCTGTTGCTGATATTATTCATTCTATTTCCGTTCCGGCTTGTCAAATTTCTGCTCGCCAGCTTGCGGGTGGTCTTTCTGAGAAAATAAATGAATTTAGAAAGCGATTAATAGATATTCTTAGCTTGCTTGAATTGGAATTAGACTTTGCGGATGAGGAGCTTGAATTTATTGATAAGGCGAATATTTTACATTTGATTAGCGAGTCGGCGGAGTTCTGCAATAATTTAGCAAGTTCCTTTCGTTCAGCGCAGATTTTGCGGAATGGCTTTTACGTTGCAATCAGCGGCTATCCCAATTCCGGAAAATCTACTCTTTTCAACACTTTATTAAAGAAAAAACGCTCTATTGTAAGCGATATTCCCGGAACGACACGCGATTATATTGAGGACACGCTATACATAGGACAAATACCGATAAAGCTGATTGATACCGCTGGGCTGCGTTCTTCCGAGGATTGCATAGAAATTGAAGGAATAAAAATGGCTGAGCATATTTTAGAGCAAGCGGATTTAAATTTGATTATCAATGATATTAGCATAGATGAAAATCATTCAGCCAAGCTATATAGTGAAGTGAAAAGCAAATTTCCAAGCTCGCAAGCGATTTTAGTTCAAAATAAAATTGATAAGCTGGATTTTTCAAATTTTTTAAAAAAAGAAGCTGTTTCCTATATTTCTGCAAAGCAAGGTCTTGGCGTAAAGGATTTGCTTTCACTTATCGAAAAGGAAGCTTGCAGCTCTGTTTCTCAGTCAAATGAATTTTTAATAAACGAGAGGCAAAGGGATTTGCTTGAACGAGCATCAAAGCATTTAGCTTTAGCAATGGAGAGCGCAAAAAGTGATTTTCAAAATGAAATTGTTTCAATAGACATTAGAGCTGCCATCAAGCCACTGGGAGAGCTAAGCGGGGAAAATTGGAGTGAAGAGGTTTTAAATAATATTTTTTCAAAATTCTGCATTGGCAAATAATGAAAAGACTTAGGCATTCAGAAATACTGGAAATACGCTTGACAATAGAAGAAGCAAAAATATCAGAAAAGCACCCTATAAGCATAATGCTTTGCAATATAAGAAGTTTATACAACGTTGGTTCAATTTTTAGGACAGCAGATTCCGCTCTTGTTTCTGAGTTAATTCTCTGCGGTTTTACTCCACATCCCCCGCGAAAAGAGATTGAAAAAACTGCCCTCGGCTCAGTGGATACAGTTAACTGGAGCTATTTTGAAAATACAATCGAAGCTATCCAAGAGCAAAAGAAAAAAGGTGTGAAAGTTGTTGCGGTTGAAATCACAAGCAAGCCCAGAAGCTATTCCACGCTAAAAGCCGAAGACTACCCACTTTGTCTGCTTATGGGAAATGAACTTGTAGGCTTAGACGATGAGCTCTTGCTTCACTGCGATGATGCGATAGACATTCCGATGTATGGCACGAAGCATTCCTTGAACGTTAGTGTGGCAACGGGTATAGTGGTTTACGAAGCAGTAAAAATTTGGAAAACTATAAGTAATTAACTAAAACTTTATTTAGCATTAAGTTCCAGGTGCTATAATTATGCCCGCATTCTTCACCCCAGATATCAAGAACATGCTTAATTTGCTTATCACTAAGGATGCTTGCTAATTTCTCTGAGTTTTCTGGGTATTCATTTTCCCCTTTTCCTGAAAGCAAGTAAATGTGTTTTCTGCTTTTAAGAAAAGAAAGCCAGTAATTATCTTTCAATTTTGGGAGAAAATGAATGGGCGAATTAAAATAGCAATTATCTTTTTCATCAAGAAAGCCATTTGTGTAATGTGTAATGTCGAAAGTGCCGCTCATAGCGATAGTACCAAGAAAGATATCCGGGCGTCTGAAAAAAGTATTAGCTGCGTGATAAGCGCCAATTGCGGCACCAGCTGTAATGATTGGCACCTCGCAGCCGCATTCACCGAAGATAAAGGGAAGCACTTCTTCAATTATATATTGGTTATATTTTTTATGCATTTCCGATTTTTCTTCGTTAGTTTTTTTGTCTTTTGTGAGCCAGCTTTCAAAGTTCATCGCCCCGAGCGAGAACACTTTGAAGCGCCCACTTTCGAGAAGTGGTTGGATAGCCTGTATCATACCATTTTCTTCGTTCTCTAAACATGAGTCAGTAGTGGCGGGAAAGAGCAAAATAGAAATGCCGTAATGCCCATAAACGGCAAGCTCCATTTTCCTTCCGAGCTTTTTACTGTCCCAGCTAATTGTTTCTTTTTTTAGCATATTCTTTATTTGATTTTTTTGTTTACAACCCATAGTTTAATGTGTGTTTTTGCACCTTACTTCGAAATACATTACCAAAAAATTACAGGTTAAACTATTTTCGCACAATTTTTTTTAAGTCCTTTTATTTCCCAAAAATCAACTTATTAACAAAATTAAAAAATCGTTATTATTAATCGTTATTATTAAAGTATTTAAGACGATTTGAATTTAATAATTATTTTATTTTTCAGCTTTTAGCTTAAATAATAAAAGAAATCCGATTATAAAAAAGAGGATTAAAGACAGAATTGCAAATCGATAAGAACCAGTAAATTGAAGGGTTAAGCCAAAAACGAAAGGTCCAAGCCAGCTTGTTCCACGCTCGCTTATTTCATACATACTAAAATATTCAGCCTCTTTTCCTTTGGGTATTAAATTCGCAAAAAGAGAGCGGCTAAGCGCCTGAGTTCCACCCAAAACAATAGCTATCACAATAGCCATTAAAAAAAACTGAAACTCGCTTTCTAAAAAGCCGAAAGCATAGACAAGAGCAGCAGACCAAACAACTAAGCTAAGTAAAATTGCATTTCTTGCACCGATTTTGTTTGAGATGAAGCTAAAAAGAAGCGAGCCAAAGAAAGCAACAAACTGCACTACAAGAATTACAGTTGTTAGTGTTGCCATATCCAAAGAAAGCTCTTCTTGTCCAAATTGTGAAGAAAGGACAATCACTGCTTGAACTCCATCGTTATAGATTAAATAAGCGATGAGAAAAAGAAGCGTTTTTGGATATTTTTTTGCGTCTTTTAAAGTGTGAAAAAATTGCTTGAAACCGAAAAGAAAATAGTTTTGTCCCTTTGGGATTTTGCGTGCCGAAAGCCTGTCTTTCAAAAATAACATTGTAGGAATTGTGAAAATTGCCCACCATAGCCCCGCCGAGCAAAGAGAAAGACGAATAGCATAAGCAAGTGATATACCAAGGCTTTCAGCATTGGAAAAGAGCATAAGATTTCCGGCAAGTAAAAGTCCACCACCGAGATAGCCGATTGCCCAGCCGATTGAAGAAATTTTGTCGCTTTCCTCTTTTTCTGCAATGTCATTTAAAAAAGCATTGTATACCACAACCGAGCAGCCAAAGGAGATGTTTGCAATAATGAAAAGAGCAGCGCCAAGCAGATACTTCTCTCCCTCCAAAAAATAAAGCCCAATAGTAGCAAAAGAGCCAAGATAGGCAAAAATTCCGAGCAGCAGTTTTTTTCGATTTGTCCAATCAGCAATAGCGCCAATTAAAGGCAGGAAAGCAACTTGTAAAATCACAGAAATCGAAACAACAAAAGGAAAGAAAGTTCCGGCGAAAATTGGGATTCCCAAAAAATATATGTAGCCGCTTGCATCAGCTGCGTTTTTAACTATCGTAGTTAAATAAGGACCAAGAAAAACGGTTATTACTGTGGTATAAAAGCCGGAATTTGCCCAATCATAAGCATACCAAGAAATTCTTTCTAACCTTGTTGATTTCATTTAAACTATTGCTTTTAATCAAAGTTTTTCAATTTTTTCTACAAGTCCATTTATAACGTTATATGCTGTGATTCTGCTTTTTTGAGCAACAGCTTTTTCTTCGATAATGGATTTTAATATCGAATTGATGCGGGTGCTTGTAACGAAAGTTTGGGTTTTCAATGCTTGAAGATTATCGAGAACTGCAACTCTTCTGCTTATGTCAAGCTCGGCAAACATATCGTCTAAAAGAAATAGGGGTTTTTCGTTTGTCTTTCTATAAATAAAATCGTATTCGGCAAATTTAAGTGCGATTAGCAAGGTCTTATGCTGACCTTGAGAAGCAATATCGCGGGCATTTCCAGCGTTTATTAATATACGAAAATCATCTTTTTGCGGACCGAAAAGCGTTTGTGAGCGTGCGTATTCAGCTTTTTTAATTTTTTCTAAATATGAAAGTAAATAACTCTCAATTTCTTCCTTACTTGTGTTAAAAGAAAAGCCCTCGGGAACGCAAAAAGGACTGTATTCAAAATCAGCAGTTTCTTTTTCTAATGAAATGTTTTTATAGGATTCTTTGAAAATAAGTTGAAAATCCAGGCTGAACTGTTTTCTTCTATAAATAATTTCAGATGCAGCTTCAATAAATAGCTTATTCCAAGGATCAAGCTGAGAATAATCAAAGCTAATCTGGTGCTTTGCTTGTTGTAATAAATTATTTCTCTGCCTTAAAATCCGCTTTAAATCTTGCAGTTTCCCAAAATATACCTTGCTTGTTTGGCAAAGTATGCTATCGATAAAACTACGCCTATCGGGGGGCGAGCCGCTTGTAATAATTTTTAAATCTGGATTTAACACCACAATCGGAATAATTCCAATAACATCTTTTGCGAGAAGGTTATCACCGAAAGTGGAGCTGATCTGTTTTTTTCTGTCCTTTGTATAATTTATTGTGATACTATAATTATTCCCAATATCATTTGTGCATTTTGCAGAAATTAAAAAATGATTTTGATTGTTGTTTAAAATAGTAGAATCGTAGCCGGCAAGAAAGCTTTTCGTAATTCCAGCATAATAAATTGCTTCAAGAATGGTGGTTTTCCCCGCACCATTTGCGCCGCAAAATATATTCATTTCTGGGCTTAGCTCAATTTTGCTGTGTAGGTGATTTCTTAGGTTTATAATTTCTATTGAGTTAATTATCATTTATCGTTTTCAGGATCATCGCTATTTTGAACAATTTTGCTGTGCGTCTGCTTTGGAAAAGCTAATATGTGGAATTTTTTTATTGAATAAAATCAAAAGGATTGCTCCACAAGTAACGCAAGAATCGGCAACATTAAAAACTGGGAAATGAGTATATTGACGACCAAAAAGCCTTATATCTGGAATATCAACTTGAATAAAATCCACTACCCTACCATAAAATAAAGGTCCTTCGTTAAAAATCAATCCATAAAAACATCTATCTATCAAATTCCCTGTTGCTCCAGCTAAAATAAGAGCGAAGCCCAGCTTTACTGCAAAATGACTATCTTTTATTTTATAAATTAAATACACAAGCGCAGCGCTTGCGACAACGGAGAATAAACTTAATAGTATTTTAAAAGAGCCGAAAGTGATTCCGAAAGCCATACCTTCGTTTTCCACATAAACGAATTGAACAAAATCTCCAAATACCGGTATACTTCCACTTGGGGCGTAATCGTTTTGCAATCCGAAGATATTAGCAATGCCAAAAATATCTTTAAATAAAAGCTTTGTAAATTGGTCAAATAAAACTAATAGAGCAGCGAGTATGTAAAAATAATAGTATTTATTTTTTTTTTCACCCATATTATTCATTAGATTCGTTATTTTGCTTTGGCTGCTCAATTCTATCTATGCCGTCATCTGGGCATTTTTTATGAATTTTGTAAGCTGCTGAAAGTGTGGTTATTGGAACAGCGAGCAATCTTTCTTTTGCAATTAAACAGCCGCAAACCCTGCAAATTCCATAAGTTTTTTCCTTTATTCTTTGAAGGGCGTCGTCTAATTTTTTAATATATTCGTTTATTCTTTGTATTTGGGCGTAAGTTTTTTCTTTTTCAAGTGCTTCGGAGCCTTGCTCGGCCATGTGCATTGAATAAATCATACTTTCTTCGGCAAAGTCGTAGTTAGTCAAATCATCAAGGCGGTCGCGGAGCATTCTAAGTTCATCGATAGATTCCTTCCTATAATCTAAGATTCGTTTTTCAAAGATTTTAAGCTCTTCGTCTGCATAGCGGACGTCTGGCATTGGTTGAATATCAGCAGATTCAATAAATGCCTGCTCGGCTGCTCTTTCTTCTTCTTGCTTTTTGCTAAGTTCAGTTTGAACAAAGGGCCTTTCGTCTTTAACTGGGATAACCTCTTCTACTGGAGTAGCTTTCTTTTCCGTTTCTTCTTTAGCTTTTTTTTCCTTTACTTCCTTTACTTCCTTTGCTTTTTCTTTTTTTGGCTCTGCTTCTTTTTCTTTGCGCTGCCTGCCTCTTTTTTTATTATCAGAAGAAACTTCTTTTTCGCTTTTGGCATCTTTCATAGCTTCTATTTTTTCATCTGGCAAAGGAGTGCTGGGACTTTCATCTTTACTCTTAGTCTTCGCAGTTTTCTTTGTTGCCTTTTTCTCAGCGGCAGGCTTTTCAGTTTTGGATTTATCTTTTGCGCTAACTTTTTTACTCGCTTTTTTCTCAGCGGCATTTTCATCGGCTTTCGGCTCTTTTTTTGCTTTTGTAGCTTTCTTTGCCACTTTTTCCTCTGCTGCCACAGGCTCAGCTTTTACCTTTTTCTCTTTTTTTACTTCTAATTCTTTAGTATCAAGGCTTTCAGCTGTTTCAATACTGTCTTTTGTTTTCTTCTTTGCCATTTATATGCTCCATTTATTTTTTTCTTTTTATTTCATTTACAATAGCTTAACAAAATTGTAATATAATTAAACTTTATTTAAATAAACAAATATTTTTTCGTCATTTATTTCTAATTCTGTCATTTTTTCATTTTGCTCAGAAAATTCAATTTGCTGTGCAAGAACTTCATTTGCAATAAAATCTTTCATTTTTTCAACAGCTGGCTTTAAACTGTTGCTGGAATTATACTTAATTGCAATTCTATCTGTGATGTCAAAATTACTTTGTTTTCTAAGATTTTGCACTCTGTTTATAAATTCTCTTGCAATGCCCTCGGATAATAGCTCTTCATTGATTTGTGTATCTAATGCAACTGTAATAGTGCCATCGCTTTCAACGAGCCAGCCTTCAATATCTTGACTAAGAATTTCTATATCTTCAAGAGAAATAGTAGTTTGCTCGCCCTGAATTGGGAGCGAAATACTGCCTTGCTTTTCTATTTGCTTAATTTGTTGATTTGTAAGCTCTTTTATAGCATTTGCAACGTTTTGAGTTTGCTTTCCAAATTTTTTACCAATTACTTTAAAATTTGCTTTTGCACTTCGCCGAACTATTTCTGTGTCGCCTTCAACAAACTCTATGGATTTAACGTTTATTTCTTCTCTTATAATATTTTCAAAATGAAGTATGTCTCTACGCTCTTGAATAGATTGAATTGGAATTAAAATTTTACTTAGTGGCTGGCGAACTTTAATTTTAGATTTTTCGCGCAAAAATCTCGCAATCGAAACTATCCTTTGCGATAGCTCCATTTTCCTTTCTAAATCAACATCAATTAAACTTTCATCTGCCTTTGGTAAATCAAGTAGATGAATAGAAATTGGGCCGCCTTCCGATTTTAATTTTAAATACAAATCCTCGGATAAAAAGGGTGCCGCAGGCGACATAATGCAAAGCAAATTTAAAAGAACCTCGCGCAAAGTTTGATAAGCTGCAATTTTATCTTTATCTTTCTCGCCTTTCCAAAATCTTCTTCTATTTCTGCGAATATACCAGTTGGAAAGCTCATTGATTGTAAAGTCTTGAATCAAGCGAAAGGCTTTAGTTAAATCGTAATCCTCCATATATTGCGTATAGCTTGCAATCAATGAGTTTGTTTTTGAAATAATCCATCTATCAATTTCAGTTCTTTCAGAAACTTGGATAAAAGCTTCTTTACCAGTAAATCCATCTATATTTGCATACATTGCAAAAAATGAGTAAATATTTGTAAGAGAGCGGAAAAAGTCGGAAATAACAGTTCTTGCAATATCATCTTCATTGAAGAGCATAGTTTTCCAAGGGGGAGTATTGACGATTAAATACCAGCGAGCTGCGTCAGCGCCATACTTTCCCATAATATAAAAGGGATCGACTGAATTGCCCTTGGATTTCGACATTTTGACGCCAGCTTTATCGAGAATTAGCTCGTTTACAATAATATTTTTGAAAGCGGGTTTATTGAAGATTGCTACCGCAATATTATGCAAAGTATAGAACCAGCCGCGTGTTTGGTCTATTCCTTCAGCTATAAAATCGCCAGGAAACATTTTCTCAAAAAGCTCTTTATTTTCAAAAGGGTAGTGCATTTGGGCAAAAGGCATTGAACCAGAATCGAACCAAACGTCTATCACTTCAGAAATGCGGCGGTATGTTTTTCCATTTTTTACAAAAACGATATTATCGACAAAAGGTTTGTGGAGGTCAATTTCGTAATTTCCATCACGCAAGCGGGTCCGAGTCCCGTCTGGATTTTCAAAATATCCATCTAAAAGCTCTTCAATCGAGCCAATAGCAAACATATCGCTTTCGTCTTCTGAAACCCAAATTGGAAGCGGGGTTCCCCAATATCTATCGCGCGAGAGCGACCATTCTTTTACCTCCTCAAGCCAATTCCCAAAGCGTCCCGTTCCAATTTCACTTGGCTGCCAGTTGATATTCTTATTTATTTCAATCATCTGCTCCTTATAAGCTGGGGATTTAATAAACCAAGAGTCCCTTGCATAATACATTATAGGATTCCCTGTCCGCCAGCAATGCGGGTAGTTGTGCAAATAATCATTAGTTGCTCGGTATATTTTATCAGCTTTTTTTAGCGCGATTATTATGTCTTTATCGGAGCCTTCTTCTTTTCTATCGGGGTATGTGAAATTTTTTATTGCCCTTCCTGCAAATTCACCTGCATCTTCCGTAAAATGACCGTTTGGGCTTACTGGCTGCTCGAAAGGCAAATCGAATTTTCTCGACATTTGGTAGTCATCTTCGCCAAAGGCGGGCGCAATATGGACTATACCGCTGCCGTCCTCGGTTGAAACAAAATCGCCGAGAAGGACAGAGAGAGCATTTGGATATTTTTCTTCGTCCAAGGGTTTATAACTGAAAATCTGTTCGTATTTAGTTCCAAGCAGTTCTTTTCCCTTAAAAGTGGAAATGATTTCACTTTCTCCATCTAAGACGCTTAGCCTTGATTCTGCGAGAATCAAATACATTTCTTGCTCGAACTCTTTTTGCTTTACTTTGTTTTTAACAAGCACATAGTCAATATCCTCGCCAACAGCAAGCGCAACGTTAGCAAGAAGTGTCCAAGGTGTGGTAGTCCAAACTAAAAGACTGGTGCCGGCTGGCAAATCTAAATTTGACTTTCTTACTTTTAATTTTATATAGCAATTAGGGTCGCGAACTTCCTTATAGCCCAAAGAAAGCTCGTGAGAACTGAGCGGAGTTTCAATTGTTGGAGACTGCGGAACAACTTTAAAACCTTTATATATCAATCCTTTATCAAAATATTGTTTTAAAGCCCACCAAACAGATTCAATATAATCATTTGTGCAGGTAATATAAGCAGAATCAAGATCCACCCAATAGCCCATACGAGTAGTAAGCTGGCGCCAGCCGAGGTCTTTTTCTATATTTTCATATACAAATTTCTTGCATTCCTTGTTAAATCTATCTATGCCATACTCAAGAACATCAGATTTATTTTTTAGTCCTAACTTTTTTTCAACTGTAATTTCTACAGGCAATCCGTGTGTATCCCAGCCAGCTTGACGGCGAACATAATAGCCCGATAATGTTTTATATCTGCAAACAATATCTTTTAATGTTCTTGCCATTAAGTGATGAATTCCGGGCTCTCCATTGACAGTAGGGGGACCTTCGTAAAAAGCATAAAAAGGGCTATCCTTTCGATTTTCTAAGGTTTTCTCGAAAATCTTATTTTCTTCCCAAAACTCCAAAATCTTATGCTCAATCTCTGGATATGATAATTTTTCAGCTAATTCCTTGAACATTTTAAAACTATTTTTCTCAAAAACTTATTACAATCTACAAATTTAATGAAATATCAAGAATTTTCAAAGATGTTTTTTATAATGCATTAAAGAGTAGCTGTTTATGGATTGTAGGGTTTTTGGGGAAGCGGGAAGCGGGAAGCGGGAAGCGGATTATGGTCAAGCAATGATGCTTGACCTACTATGTATAAAATTGCTTTTCTAATATTCTTTTAACTTGTTGTTATTAAAGAAAGGGAGCTTTTTTCTTCCAAAAATGCTATTGCAGTTTTTGCAATTCCTTCGCTATCAAGATTAATTTCTTTTAGTAACTCGCTTTGACTCCCGTGCTCAATTATTTTTTCCGGAACACCGTGCAAGAAAAGCTCTATTTTACCGCGATGATTTGCTGCAATATACTCTCCAATTGCCGAGCCAAAGCCACCGGCAACAGTTCCTTCTTCAACTGTCATTATTTTTTTATGCTTTGAGCAAAGGAGCTGGAGCATTTTCTCATCAAGCGGTTTTATAAAACGTGCATTTACAACAGTTGCAGAAATATTATTATTTTCTAAAATTGCAGCCGCTTCAATAGATTCATTTACCATATTCCCAACTGCGAGAATTGCCAGATCGCTTCCTTCTTTTAAAATCTCCCAAGTTCCCAGTGAAATTTGCTTCATATACTCGGTTTTCACACCGAGCGAGCAACCTCTTGGGAAACGAATTGCAACAGGGCATTGGGTATAGTAAAAAACCGCACTGTAAAGCAAATCTCGAAGCTCTTGCTCGTCCTTTGGCGCTGCGATAATAATTTTACTAATGCAGCGTAAAAATGCTAAATCTAAAAGACCGTGATGAGTTGAGCCATCTGAGCCAACTATGCCCGCTCTATCAATAGCAAAAATCACGTGTAGACTTTGCAATGAGCAATCATGAGCAATGTTATCAAATGCACGTTGCAAAAAAGATGAGTAAATAGCGCAAACAGGGATAATCCCCTCACTTGCTAAGCCCGCAGCAAAGGTAACAGCATGTCCCTCTGCAATGCCTACGTCAAAAAAGCGTTCGGGCATTTCCCTTTCTAATTCATCAAGTCCAGTTCCTTCCGCCATAGCTGCGGTTATCCCAACCAACTTGGGATTCATTCGGCAAAGCTCAACCATTGCTTTCCCAAATACTTTATAATATTCTGGCGCTAAGTCTTTTTGAGAGGAAATGTTAGTAGAGCAACCAGTATCTTTATCAATTTTTCCGATTGCGTGGAAATGCCTTATATCTTTTTCAGCAAGCGAGTATCCTTTGCCTTTTTTTGTTATAATATGAACGAGGACTGGGCCAGGCGAATCCTTTATTAGTCGAAACATTTTCACAAGCTGCTGGACATTGTGTCCATTTAAAGGACCGAAATAGTTGAAGCCCATTGCCTCAAACAAACTGCCGGGTGTTATAATTGATTTCACTCCCCCTTCGATCCTCGAAAGTGCCTTGCGAAGTCTATCGCCAATGCCTTCCATTTTTCCGGTCAACTCCCAAACATTCTGCCTAAGTCTTTGCATTCTATTCGAAGCAAAAAGCTCATTAAAATAGCTGGAAAGAGCAGATACATTTGGGTCAATCGAAACATTATTATCATTTAAAACAACTGTAATATCTCTTTTTTGAACTCCACAATTATTCATTCCTTCAAAAGCAAGTCCGCCAGTCATTGCACCATCTCCAATGATTGCAAGGACTTTGAAATCTTTTTTCTGTAAATCGCGGGCAGTTGCAATACCGAGTGCCGCTGATATGCTTGTGCTTGCGTGACCGGCTCCAAAGCAATCAAATTCACTTTCTGAGCGTTTTAAAAAACCGGAAATGCCGCCTTTTTTTCTTATTGTGTGCATAAGATCGCGGCGCCCCGTAATAACTTTATGGGGATAGCTTTGGTGTCCAGTATCGAAAACTAATTTATCTGTTGGAGTATTATAGACATAATGCAGAGCAACTATTAGCTCCACGCTACCAAGCCCGGAGCCTAAATGCCCACCAGTTTGAGTTATTGTGTCAATAAGAAATTCCCTTATTTCATTGCAAACAATATGCAGTTCGTTTATGGGAACTTTTTTTAAATCAGAAGGAGAATTTATTGAGTGCAGATATTGATATTTGCTGCTGAGTAATGTGTTCATTTATTTTGCTATAATAAGTGATTTTCCTCTTTATTTTAAGAATGCTTTTGTCAATCTTAGTTCAAAATACTTTCTTGTTCTTTTTTCTAATAAAGCAAAGAGCTGAAAAGTTTGTGCAAAAAGTAGAAAATTTCGAACAGGCAAAGATGCCTGTTCTACTATTTCATTATAAACTTTAAAATTTTACTTTTTGCACAAACTAATTAGCGCTATTTTACAAATGGATTGCTATGCTTTTTGTTTGTTATAAATTCCGTATCGGTCAAACTTTTCAAGAAATTTACTAAATCAGCTCTTTCAGTGGCGTTAAGATTAAGCGGACGAATCAAAGTATCTTTATTGAACCATTCGTGTCCGCCGATATTATAATTATGAATTAGCTCCTCCAATGTCCAATATTCCCCGGTATGGAGGTAAGGATAGGTTAGCTCAACGTTTCTTAAAGTTGGCGTTAGGAATTTTCCTTTATCTTGCCAATCTCCTGTAACGTTATAGCGTCCCTTATCGAAATAGTGTGAGGTGGTGCCAGTGTTGTGATATTCTTCATCAGTGAACATAAGTCCAGAGTGGCACTCGGAACAACTTGTTCTATCGCTGAAAAATAGCTCCATCCCTCTTATTTCCGATTCATTTAAAGCACTTTTATTTCCATTTATATATTTATCGTAAGGGGAGTTTCCGGAAATAAGAGTTCTTACAAAAGTAGAAATTGCTTGAGAAGCTAAAAAAGTAGAAGGGACAGTGCCTTCTCCAAATGCTTTTATAAACATTTCTGGATATTCGCTATGCTCTTTCAATCTTTTATTTATTCCATTGGTGTCGGCACCAAATATAAAGCTGGCAAGCGTTCCATAAGTATCGTCTTCAATACTTTCGCAATGGCCGTCCCAGGTAATTTCAGTTTTATAGGCAAGGTTAATCATCGGCATAACATTACGCCCGCAAAGCTGCTTTTGATACCCTGCTGGCAAGTCAACATTAATTGCGTAGGCAGAAGCTTGCGGCTTGCAGTGCGAACAGGAAGCAATTGAGCCATCTGGCGAAATGATAGGGTCGTAAAACAAGTAACGTCCCAATTCTGCTTTTGCAGGGTTATAAGGATTATCGTCCGGAAAGGGGACTGGCGGAAAATGTGATGGCGCAAGAACTTTCACATCATCTTGAGGAACTGGTTCCGTTTTTTCAGAGCAAGACGATACGAACAAAGAAAGTGCAAGGACAAACGAAAGCAGCGTAAAGTATTTATAGGTTTTCATTGTATATCCCTCTATTTTATAATGGTTTATTAATTATATATTTCATTTTAGACTTTTTTAAGTCAAAATGATTGTTTTTATTTTAAAATTGTTTTAAAGAACTTTCTTTTATTTTATCTTAATGCTTATATAATTTTCCATATATTTTAAACTATATTTACGAATATATGAATAAATTATCAAAAAAAAAAGCAAATAA
>LSQX01099391.1_pt2 | contig 18214 bp, 17 predicted proteins | sample 654561 | NCBI WGS metagenome assembly LSQX01 (sample SAMN04489861, study PRJNA283612) | anaerobic digester metagenome | isolation source: 4 biogas reactors fed with cattle manure at either 37C or 55C with and... | place: Denmark: Kongens Lyngby | collected 2014
TGGCTATCACCCTGCCGGTTGATTATCTGCTTGAGAATTATGTACTAAAGGAAGGTGCGTTAGTGTGGCTGAGTCCCGGACTTGCCGATGTGGATCTCAGTTTTCTCTCTTTTATCATGTTTATTGCCGTGATTGCGTCCATTGTGCAGTTAGTTGAGATGGTTGTGGAAAAATTCACGCCGGCACTCTATAATCAATTAGGAATATTTCTGCCGCTGATTGCGGTGAACTGCGCTATTTTGGGCGGTTCTCTGTTCATGCAGCAGAAAGCGTTTCTGAATGTGGCAGAAGCAACTGTTTACGGACTTGGCTCTGGCATCGGATGGCTTCTGGCAATTATCGGCATTGCTGCAATTCGTGAAAAAATACAATATTCCAACGTGCCGGCTCCGCTGCGCGGATTAGGCGTAACTTTTATTGTTACCGGGCTTATGGGGCTGGCTTTCATGGGATTTATGGGAATAAAATTATAAAATACATTTTCAATGCTTATTCTTTCAACACAAATAACGGTTATTGTTGCCAGTGTGGCAGTTTTCCTGAGCGTTACGGTGCTGCTGGTGGGAATCCTGCTCTATGCCAAGAAAAAACTGATACCTTCCGGTGAAGTGCAGATCAGCATCAACGAAGGGGAGCATGAGATTAAGGCTGAGCCGGGAAACACGTTGCTGACAACATTGAGCAATCATAAGATTTTTCTTCCTTCTGCCTGCGGAGGCGGGGGTACATGCGCTATGTGCCGGTGCCAGGTAATGAATGGCGGTGGTTCAATTTTACCCACCGAAACCAACTTTTTTACCCGAAAAGAGCAAAACGATAACTGGCGGTTAGCATGCCAGGTGAAAGTGAAGGATAACCTTGAAATTGTTATCCCACAGGAAGTTTTGGGTGTGAAGAAATGGGAATGTGAAGTGGTCTCGAATCGAAATGTGGCAACATTCATTAAAGAATTTGTCGTAAAACTGCCCGAAGGAGAAAACCTGAATTTCAAATCCGGCGGATATATTCAGATTGATGTTCCCAAAATTGAAGTTGATTTCAGTTCTATGGATATTGATGAAAAATATCGCGATGAGTGGGAAAAATTTGGCATGTTCAACCTAAAGATGAAAAATTCAGAACCTACATTCCGTGCCTATTCCATGGCAAATCATCCTGCCGAAGGCAACATCATCATGCTGAATATCCGTATTGCCACACCACCGTGGGATCGTGCCAACAATGCATTTAAAAAGGTAAATCCGGGTATCTGCTCATCCTTCATTTTTTCATTGAAACCGGGCGATAAAGTGGATATTTCCGGTCCTTACGGAGAGTTTTTCCTGAAGGAGAATGATAACGAGATGATGTTTATAGGCGGTGGTGCGGGCATGGCTCCGATGCGTTCGCATCTTTTTCATCTTTTCCACACGGTAAAGGAGCGCAATAAAAAAGTCTCTTTCTGGTATGGAGCACGATCATGGAAAGAGGTGTTCTATTACGATCAGTTCCTTGAAATCGAAAAGAATTACGATAATTTTGAATTTCACCTGGCGCTTTCAGAGCCACTTCCCGACGATAAATGGGACGGACCTACCGGATTTATTCATCAGGTGATATATGACAACTACCTGAGTAAACACGATGAACCGGAAGAGATAGACTACTACCTTTGCGGTCCGCCAATGATGAACGACGCCGTGCAAAAAATGCTCTACAATCTTGGCGTTCCCGAAGATAATGTAGCTTATGACGATTTTGGAAGCTGATGTTTCCAATATTAAAGAGGGTTGCCGGATTCGGTAACCCTTTTTAATATGTTTTTATAATTGAATTCAGTATTTTTGATATAATTTAGATAAACCGTATTTGCATGAACAGGAAAAATTCTTTCATACAGTCGGGCTTGGAACAATTGAAAATCATGCGTAATGAATATGGGTTACGTCGTTTTTTGTTGACTGCCCCAAACGAGGAAGTTCGTTTGTCAGGGTTCCCTGCTCCTGAAATTTATACTTCTATAGGGAACCAGATAAATTCTGTTCTCAATTATCTCTCTCCGGTTATTTTGAAATTCTCGAAAGGTTAATCTCTCAAAACATGAAAATTTTGAATATCTGCGTTTGGCTTTTTGGCACCTGAATAGACTATCTTTTGCGGCTGACAAGATATTCTATTAATTCCGCTAAAGAGGTGCGGGCATCACTCTCCGGAAATTTGTTGAGATTTTTTAAAGCTTTCTCTTTAATCTCATGCATCTTTTGCTTTGCATAGTCGATACCGCCCTGGTCCCTTACCAGTTGAATAAGTTCATCAATAATTTTCTGATCGTTGCTCCCCTTTTTTATCAGCCTGAGAATTCGTCTCTTTTCGGCAGCTGATGTCTTATTTAAAACATAAAGCAAAGGCAGGGTAATTTTCTTTTCTCTGATGTCGTTCCCACTTGGCTTTCCCATAATTCCGGTAGGCTGATAATCAAAGATGTCATCTTTAATCTGAAAAACGACACCGGCATCCAGTCCGATTTCATACATTTCTTCAATGATTTTCTGGTCACCGGTAACTGATGATGCTCCAAGAGCCATGCTTGTAGCGATAAGTGAAGCCGTTTTTTTGCGAATGATTTCAAAATATTCCGCCTCGTTAATATTAAGCCTTCGGCTTTTTTTAATCTGAAGAATTTCTCCTTCGCTCATCTCCTGCACTGCCCGGGAAATCAATTTCAGAAAATTGAATTTTTCATGTTCTGCCTGCAACATTAGCCCTTTTGCCAGAATATAGTCGCCTGTGAGAACAGCCAGTTTATTGCGCCACAGGGCATTGATTGAAAATACGCCCCGGCGTTCATAGGACTCATCAACCACATCATCATGAACCAATGTTCCGGTATGAAGCAATTCGATGGAGCAAGCAGCGAGCCGGGTATATTCGTTTGTCTCCCCGTGTATTTTTGCAGACAGAAAAACGAACATGGGGCGCAGTTGTTTTCCCTTGGCACGGTAAAGGAAATCTAAGACAGTATGCAACAGGGGAATATCACTTTTCAGCGTGTTTTTGAAATATGCTTCAAACTCTTTTAGCTCTTTCTCTATCGGTAATCGAATGGATTTTATTTTACTCATCCCGAATCTGATCTTTATACTTTGAATTAACGAACATAGAATTTTTTGCATGAAAACAGTTACAAAAACCAAAAAATTTTGAATCCTTTTTTTCAACAGACCGAATAGAGTTCGCAGCACCACAATATCATTGAATATTCATATCTTTGTGTTTTCATAAAAAAATTAATAATGCTAAATGCCGGAATTTTAGATAAGGAAAGGTTGGATACTGCGGCTGGTATGCTGAAAGCAATTGCTCATCCTGTGAGAATTGCCATTTTAAAGCACCTTGAAGGCGGTAAAAGACTTACAGTTACTCAAATTCACGAATTGTTAGGCATAGAGCAATCAACCACATCTCATCATTTGGGGATTTTGCGCAACAAAGGCGTGCTTTGCTCTAACCGTGAAGGGAAAAACACATTTTACTATTTAAAACACAATATTCTGAGTCAGATTGTGGACTGCCTTGAAACGTGCACCTGCGATTAATCAAACTATCTGAATTGGTACATAATAAGCACCATTTCATCATCCGCAGAAAGTTTGTCCGCAGGAAAATATAATGACATCACCAGGAAAAATACAAATGAATAATTCTGTGTTTTGCCTGACCAAATCAGGATATAGCAGAGCATACTTGAGGCTCAGCAATCTATGAAGCAAGCTTGTTGTCAGATTTTTCCAATAAATTTCTTTTCATTGGGTGATTTAATGTCAATTATGATTATATTTAACAGATTTTTGACATCAGTTTATTTCTAATTACATTATACTTAGTAGATTAAAAATTTTTTGTTATGGAGAAAAGTTCGAATAAAAGCATGGTAACAAGGAGGGCATTCCTTGGTACAACGGCTGCTGCTGCAGCAGGATTAACCATTGTCCCGAGCCATGTTGTGGCAGGGCTGGGACACAAGGCACCCAGTGATAAACTCAATATTGTTGGTGTTGGTGTCGGCGGAATGGGATTTGCCAATCTCAAAAATCTGGAATCTGAGAATATCATCGGATTGTGTGACGTTGACTGGAAATACACCGGCGGTAATGGTGTTTTTGACAGATATCCAAAAGCCAAAAAGTACAAAGACTGGCGCCGGATGTATGATGAAATGGGAAAGGACTTCGATGCAGTTGTAGTAGCAACGGCTGACCATACCCACGCAATCATTGCAGCTCACGCAATTACTATGGGTAAACACGTTTACGTTCAGAAACCGCTGACTCACACTGTGTATGAGTCACGCTTGCTGACCAGATTGGCTGAAAAGTACAAAGTGGCTACATCCATGGGTAATCAGGGGTCTTCCGGTGAAGGAGTTAACCTGACTACCGAATGGCTTGCCAATGGTGAAATTGGCGAAGTAACCAAAGTAGAAGCATTCACCGACCGCCCAATCTGGCCGCAGGGGCTTAATACACCCGAAGTCGGACACTGGGTTCCTGAAACTCTCGATTGGGATCTGTTTGTCGGACCTGCTAAAATGCGTCCGTTCAATGAAATTTATCATCCCTGGAACTGGCGTGGCTGGTGGGATTTTGGTACCGGCGCTTTAGGCGATATGGCTTGCCACATTCTTCATCCGGTATTTATCGGACTTGAGTTGGGATATCCGATTCATGCGCAGGGCAATTCAAGCCTGCTGTTGAATGATTGTGCCCCCGTTTCACAGTCTGTGAAACTCACTTTCCCAGCTCGTGCTCCCAAACGTGCATGGAAAGGCATGAAGAAAAATGCTCAGTTTCCGCAGGTTGATGTGCACTGGTACGATGGAGGCATCAAGTGGGATTTGCCCGAAGGATGGCCCGCAGGGAAAAATCCGAATGACAGTGGTGGTGGTGTAATTTTCCACGGTACAAAAGACAAGCTGATTTGCGGATGCTACGGTGTTAATCCCTGGCTGCTTTCAGGTCGTGTTCCGAATGCACCGAAATTCAGAAGAAGAATTGAAAATGCTACAAGAGGTGGGCACGAACAGGACTGGGTACGCGCATGTAAGGAAAACCCGGAAACACGTGTTCCTACAGCTTCCGATTTCAGTGAAGCCGGACCATTCAATGAAATGGTTGTTATGGGTGTTCTGGCAGTGCGCCTGCAATCACTCAACAAAGAACTGGACTGGGATGGTGAAAAAATGGAATTTACCAATCTGGGAGATGATGAGACCATTCGTACAGTAGTGAAAGATGGTTTTGAAATTAAAGACGGACACCCCACGTTTGCCAAAACATGGACGGATCCGATTCCTGCAAAAGAATTTGCTGCCGAACTGATTAAGCACACTTACAGGGAGCCCTGGAAGTTGCCTGAAATGCCGGCATAATCATATTCAAAGAGATAAAAATGGGCGTTCGCATGCGAACGCCCATTTTTATTGATTTTTTTATGCACTTCTGTGCTAAAAACTGTTTATTTGTTGTTATTATTACAAAATCCTAAACCTGCGGGCATTTTTTTAAACCTTTGGTAAAAGTGTTATCTCAAAACTAAAAGGAGAAATGAATAAGAAAGAAAATACAGTTTCCAGACGAAATTTCATAGGCAGCTCTTTTACTGCCGCGGCAGGACTTACCATTTTGCCTTCTCATGTGATTGCAGGTTTAGGGCATCAGACACCTTCCAACAAATTAAATATTGCCGGAATCGGCATTGGCGGGCAAGGTTATACCAACCTCCGCAATATGGAAACAGAGAATATTGTTGCTTTGTGTGACGTGGACTGGGATTATTCGGGAAACAGTTTTAAGCGCTGGCCACTTGCCAGACAATATAAGGACTACAGAATAATGCTGGAAGAGCAAAAAGATATTGATGCAGTTGTTATTGCTACCCCGGATCACTCACATGCACTGCCTGCAATTTTAGCCATGCGCGAAGGGAAACATGTTTTTCTTCAGCAGCCTTTGGGACATTCAGTATATGAATCACGAATTCTGGCAGAAACTGCTCAGCGATACGGGGTTGCAACCCAAATGGGAAATCAGGGAAATTCGGGAGATGATATTCGCCGGATTTGTGAGTGGATTTGGGCAGGTGTGATTGGCGAAATCATGCATGTGGACGTCTGGACTACCCGTCCGACATGGCCACAGAACATCTTTAAACCTGAACGCAGCAGGCGCATTCCACGTGATCTGGACTGGGATTTATTCATCGGTCCTGCACCAATGCGTGAATTTAATCCGGTTTACCATCCCTGGAACTGGCGCAGTTGGTGGGATTTTGGCGCCGGTGCATTAGGTGATATGGGAACTCATATTCTCGATCCCGTTTTCAAAGCATTGATGTTAGGTTATCCCGATTCAGTGGAAGCCAATTCATCAGATTTCAATATTGATTCACCGCCAAATTCTCAGTATATCCGGTTTGAATTTCCAAGAAGAGATAATCTACCCAAAGTAGCAATGCCGGAAGTTACCGTAAATTGGTACGACGGAGGTCGACTGCCTGCAAGACCCTCTGAACTAAAGGATGGAGAAATGTTGGGTGATGAAAACGGAGGTTGTATTTTTTACGGAACCCGGGGGAAAATCATGTGCGGTGCCTATGCAAAAAACCCTACCCTTCTTCCTGCCGATGAGATGGAACATTTTGAAGAACCTGTTAAAACTATCCGAAGAATTTTTAACCCCGGTGAAGACGGGCACGAGCAGGATTGGATAAGAGCATGCAAGGAATCCAAAGCTACCCGGCTTGAAGCTTCTTCAAATTTTAGCTATTCAGGTCCGCTGAGTGAAATAGTTGCTATTGGTACATTAGCTGTTAAAATGCAGAGTCTCCGGCGCAAATTGTTGTGGGATGGTGACAATATGCGTTTTACAAATATCGGATTAAACGATATACTGAGGATTCTCACGAAGAGCCACTTTGAGGTGGTTAATGGAAACCCAAGAACAAATAAAGAGTATGCAAATATTCAGGCATATCAGGCAGCAGAGGAGTGGATACGTTACAATTACCGACAGGGTTGGGAGCAGATATGAAATTGGTCGTTTTGAAAACGGAAAATTGGAATTGAGATGTTTTTCCTATGTTGCTTGTCAGCTTTTAGCTGTAAATCCGGAATTAACAATCCGTTAACAACCCAAATCTTCAAATCAATCCTTCGATTTCTTTATTGTTACGATTCAAATTTATAAATTGCCGGGCAGAAATTTAAATAACAAAATATTAATTGGTTATGACACAACGTAGAGACTTTATTAAAACAAGCCTGGTGGGAACTGCCGGGATCACAATTGGCGGACTGGGATTTAGCGCTAAATCTTATGGTTCCATTATCGGAGCAAATGAAAGAATTACAATGGCGGTAATCGGAATCCGCGGTCAGGGCGGCTCACACATTAAGAACTGGTGTTCATTGAAAGATAACCGGAATGTTTTTCTGAAAACAATTTGCGATGTGGATGAAGATACTTACGCTGCGCGTTCAGATTTCATTGAGAAAGCAATGGGCAAAAAGCCTGTCATCGAATGGGATATGCGCAAAGTATTTGATGATAAGGATATTGACGCGGTTTCTTTTGCAACGCCAAACCACTGGCATGCATTAGGGACAATCTGGGCGTGCCAGGCAGGAAAGCACGTTTATGTTGAAAAACCGGCAAGCCACAACGTTTATGAAGGACGCAAAATGATTGAAGCTGCACGCAAATATAATGTTCGTGTTCAGGTAGGTTTCCAGAACCGTTCCATTGCGAATGTCATGGCAGCCATGAAGTTTTTGCACAGCGGAGGAATCGGTGATGTTTATATGGCAAAGGGATTGTGCTACAAACCCCGTGATTCATTCGGTATTGCTGAAGACAGTATGCCACCGCAAAACTTGCACTATGACATGTGGTTAGGACCTGCTCCTTCAAGACCATACAATGAAAAAAGGGTTCACTACAACTGGCACTGGCATTGGGATACAGGAAACGGCGATACCGGAAATCAGGGACCACACCAGTTTGACATTGCCCGCTGGGGATTGAATAAAAATGAACATCCCGCGAAAATTTACAGTACAGGAGGTATTTACGGAATCAGCCCGAAAGAGTGTTCCCAGGAAACTCCAAACACCCAAACTTCGCTGTTTACCTACGAAGACGGCAAAGTATTGGAATTTGAAACACGCGGAAGATTTACGCATGGAGAATCCAGTCTCGATATTAAAATCGGAAATATGTTTTATGGAACCGAAGGCTATCTCGAATTGAACAGAAACACCTGGAAAGCGTTCAGAGAAAGGGAAACCGAACCATTTGCCGGCTCATCCAACGAAAGCCCCGATACATACTCAGATCCAACTTTCCTTGCGCCTCCGGGAGGAACCGAGCACTATGCCAACTTTATTGATACTATCCGTTCGGGGAATAACTATGATTTGCATTGCGATATTAGTGAAGGGCACTACTCTTCCGCATTACCGATCATTGCAAATATTTCATATTTATTGAAAAGAGAACTGACATTCAAAGGTTCTTATGAGAAATTTGCCAATGACCCGGAAGCTGATATGATGCTTTCCAGAAATTACAGGAAACCGTATGTTGTTCCGAAAGATGTATAGTTATTATAATTGGTATTAAAGCAGAGATCCCGGTATTTATAGAATATCGGGATCTCTGTTTTAACAGATATAAAAAGAAAAACCCCGGAGCCTCTGCTCCGGGGTTAAAACTAAACCTAACTAAACCAAACTTATGAAAAAACAGCAAATTATGTATTTTGTAACTACTACCTTTAAATAAACTTTTAGAACTTATTTAATTGTTTTCATGTCTGGCTAATATCTATCAAATACTGTGCCACAAATGACAAAATAATTAAATTTCTAATCAAAAATCATTTTTTTAATTCAAATGGAAGTATTACAACTTTTTCAGGAATTTCGACTGCTTGCAGCAATCCGTAAAAGCTAAAATGAACAATTTCGGTCAGATTTTCTTAAATATTCACCGGTTGCAAATTCAATAATGTATAAATGTGTTATTTATTGTAGCTCCCGGGATTCCAAAAAAAATAGAGAAATCAAAAAATAGGTATCTTTGTGAAAAATTTACAGCAGCTTGTAATTTTTAAACAATAGAGGGAAAAGGGTATATGAAGAACATTCGCAACTTTTGCATAATTGCGCACATTGACCACGGAAAAAGTACACTTGCCGACCAGCTTCTTATGCACACCAACACAGTTGGTGTGCGGGATATGCGAAATCAGGTACTTGACAGCATGGAACTGGAAAAGGAAAGAGGCATCACGATAAAAAGTCATGCAATTCAGATGGATTATCAACAGGATGGCATTGACTATAAGCTTAACCTGATTGACACCCCGGGGCATGTCGATTTTTCCTATGAAGTTTCCCGCTCAATTGCCGCATGTGAAGGAGCTTTGCTCATAATTGACGCCACACAGGGAATTCAGGCTCAAACCATTTCCAATCTTTATCTTGCTTTGGAGCATGATCTGGAAATTGTTCCCATACTCAATAAAATGGATCTTCCGAATGCAATTCCCGAAGTGGTGGAAGATCAGATTATTGACCTGACCGGATGCGACAGGGAGGATATTATTCATGCAAGCGGCAAAACCGGGATGGGCGTTCAAACAATTTTAGAGAGAATTATTGAAAAAATACCACATCCAACCGGCGATCCGCAGGCACCGTTGCAGGCTTTGATTTTTGATTCGGTTTTTAACTCCTTTCGGGGTGTCATTGCCTATTTCAAAATTGTAAACGGACAGATTAAAACCAAAGAGCTGGTAAAATTTGTTGCCACAGGCAAAGAGTACGATGCCGATGAAATCGGAGTTTTAAAACTGGGCATGTCGCCCCGTAACATGCTCTCCGCCGGTGATGTAGGCTATATAATTTCAGGTATAAAAACTGCTAAAGAGGTGAAGGTCGGGGATACAATCACGCATGTTGACCGACCCTGTGAAAAAGCAATTTCCGGATTTGAGGAGGTTAAACCCATGGTTTTTGCAGGGGTTTATCCCATTGATGCAGATGATTATGAAGATTTGCGAAATGCGATGGACAAGCTTCAGCTGAATGATGCTTCCCTTACTTTTGAACCGGAATCTTCTGCTGCTCTGGGATTTGGATTTCGCTGCGGATTTCTGGGATTGCTACATATGGAAATTATTCAGGAAAGACTTGAGCGTGAATATGATATGAGTGTTATCACTACTGTTCCCAACGTCTCTTATATGGTGAATTTAACTGATGGCAGTCAGCTGCATGTTTACAACCCATCGGGTTTGCCAAGCCCAAATTATATTGACACCATAGAAGAACCCTACATACGTGCCAGCATCATCACTGCATCTGAATATATCGGACAGGTAATGAACCTTTGTCTTGAAAAAAGGGGAACGCTTGTAAATCAGAGCTATCTCACTGCAGAGCGTGCAGAGTTGGTTTTTGATTTACCACTTGGAGAAATCGTTTTTGATTTTTATGACAAGCTCAAAAGTATTTCGCGCGGATATGCTTCATTTGATTACCATATCAGCGGATACCAACCTGCCAAGCTGGTCAGGCTTGATATTTTGCTGAATGGCGAAATGGTTGATGCGCTCTCCACACTGACCCATTTTGACAACGCTTATCCTTTTGGCCGCCGCATCTGTGAAAAACTGAAGGAGCTGATTCCGAGACAGCAGTTTGATATTGCAATTCAGGCGGCAATCGGGTCAAAAATTATTGCCCGTGAAACCGTAAAAGCTCTCCGAAAAGATGTTACGGCAAAATGTTATGGCGGCGACATTTCCCGGAAGCGTAAACTTCTGGAGAAACAAAAGAAGGGAAAGAAACGGATGAAGCAGGTAGGCAACGTGGAAGTGCCACAAAATGCTTTTCTCGCAGTTCTGAAACTGGATTAGTGTTGATATATAAAGATGTACGGTCGCGGGAATCCCAAAACAGGGTTATACAATCAATTTATAACCTTTCCCGTGAATATTGATAATTTCTACGGAAGGCTCATCTTTCAGATGTTTTCGCAGTTTTGTAATATAAACATCCATACTTCTGGCATTGAAATAGTTGTCGTCAATCCAGATAGACTTTAGTGCATAATTTCGCTCTAATACTTTATTGGCATGCTGGCACAATAATTTCAACAATTCGGACTCCTTGGTAGTGAGTTTTATCGTTTTTTCTGTATCCGTCATCGTCTGTTTCAGCGTATCAAACGTATATTTACCTAAAGTAAAAACCGGCTCGCCGGCATTGAGCAGATCCTGAGAGGTTCTTCTCAAAATGGCTTCAATTCTGAAAATCAGCTCTTCCATGCTGAACGGCTTTGTAATATAATCGTCAGCGCCAAGCTTGAAGCCTTCAATAACATCGTCTTTCAGATTTTTGGCTGTGAGAAAAATAATGGGAATTTCAGTATTCACAGCCCGAATATCCTTTGCCAGTGAAAAACCATCCTTTTTGGGCATCATAATATCCAGAATGCAGATATCGAAATAGTCTCTCATAAAGCCTTTGTAGGCAGCTTCGCCATCAGGGTAAAGCTTTGTGTCAAAGCCTTTTGCAACAAGGTATTCTTTAAGCAGTAGCCCGAGATTCTCGTCGTCTTCCGCCAATAATATTTTTGTCTTTTGTTCCATTTTTATTACTTATGTCAGGTAGCAATATACTAAATTTCGTACCTTTATTTATAATACTTTCAATATTTATTTTTCCATTGTGAAGTTCCACAATCTTTTTCACATAGCTTAATCCGAGTCCGAATCCTTTAACGTTATGCACATTTCCGGTGGGCACGCGGTAAAAACGATCAAAAATATGCGAATGATGCTCTTTTGCAATCCCAATACCGCGGTCGGCAAAAGAGATATTAATCATGTTATTTTTCTTTTCGGATGTAACCGTAATTTCAGGAGTTCCGTTGCTGTATTTCATGGCATTGTCAAGCAAATTGAAAAAAACATTGGTGATATGCACTTCGTCTCCTTTGATGGTTGCACTTTCAGAATTCAGCTTTGACAAAAGTACTCCATCCTTGCTTTTCACGCGAATCTCAAAGTTATTGATGACGTTGCGAAGCGTATCATTAATATCAAATTCCTTAAATTTCAATTTGAGGCGTCCCTCGTTGAAAACAGCCATTTGCAAAACTTTTTCAACCTGAAAACTTAACCGCTTGCTCTCCTGATTTATGATTTTTGAAATGTGCTCAATTGTTTTTGGAGTGTTGGCTATACTTCCGTCTTCCAGCATCTGGCTTGCCAGCGAAATGGTGGAAATCGGGGTTTTCAGCTCATGGGTCATATTGTTTATAAAGTCATTTTTAATCATGGAAAGTTTTTTCTGCCTGAAAATGACAAAAATGGCATAGGCGAATATTGCAATCAGTAGAGTTGTCAGGATAAATGTGGGAATAATCGTAAAACCGGTTGTTCTCAGCAAAAAACCGCTTCTTTTCGGAAAATAAACATAGAGATAGTTGGGTTGCTGTCCGTCAAAATCATAAGGAAAAAGCAAGCTGGTGTACTCTTTTTTTCGGAAAGGAGAATAGACAGAACTCCCCATTATGAATTTGTCTTCACCCAAGTTAGAACTTCGGATTGCATATTTATAATCCATCTGAATTCCTGCTTCCTGAAAAATGGTGTCGATTGCTTCGTAGAGAAAAACAGAATCAATTCGTTCCCGAAGTGGTCTTCCTTCCAATAAAATTTTATAGTTTCTCCAGTGCGTGTCTGCAATCCATCTCTCCATCCGCCGTTCGATATTCAGATTGAATTCATGCAGCTGATCAAATGATGTTGCGTTGCTGATTCTGTTGGAAAAACCAAGTCCGGAAGAGACTGAATCGGATAGAATCACCTGATATTCATCCTGAAAGTTCCCGAAAATTTTACTTTCTGACATGTGAAATCTGAAACTTTCGGAAAAGTGCCCAATCTCCTGACGCGGGAAAATATTGAGATTCCCGGGAGCATTGGACTCTTCGGGTAATCTGCCGGTGCGGGCACTTTCGCGGGCAATGCGCTCTTCGTGCAGCTCAAGCTGATCAACAACCCTTTTCAGCGCCCCTTTTACCATCTGGTCAAATTGCTCTTCCCGGATTTCAGAGGCACTTTTTATGAGGTTGGTCTGAATCAGGATCAAACCCGAAAGAACCAATGTCATCAGAACAATTAATGTCCACAACATTCTTTTACTCATGCGGCAAAGATAATTTTAATGAAAAGTTGTTAAAAACAATCTTAACAATATTTAACATCAAAAGTACTAAAGTATGGAATTTTAACCTAAAAATCAAAGAAAAGTCAGCAGCCTGAAAAGCTTTGTTCCAGATACCGAATTATATCTGTTCAAGTAAAAACTTTTCGATGATTTCAGGAAAATGGATATACTCCAACTGATGAACCCTTTCGGCAATATCTTGCGGGGAATCATTAGGCAACACCGGACATTTTGCCTGAAACAATAGCTTGCCGTCATCATAAACAGGGTTCACTACATGAATGGAAATACCGGTTTCGGTTTCCCGGTTTTCTAAAACAGCCTGGTGAACTTTCATGCCATACATTCCCTTTCCTCCATATTTTGGAAGCAGCGAGGGATGAATATTGATGATTTTGAACCTTTCAATCAGGTTTTTTGGAACGAGCCACAGAAAACCGGCAAGCACAATCAGATCAATATTTCTTTCAGTCAGTAAATCAGCCACTTCATTTGTCTCATAAAACTGATGACGATTAAATGTAAAAGTGTTAACCCCCATTTTTCCGGCACGGGTCAACACGGTCGCATCTGTTTTGTTACTCCAGACGGAGTCGATTATAATGTGCTCATTATCTGAATAGTATCTGATTATATTTTGAGCATTTGTTCCAGAGCCCGAGGCAAATAAAGCGATTTTCTTAACATTCATTTCAAATTGGTTTTCTTGAGTGGAATAATTGAATAGTATGTTCAAATTTAGAGTGTTGCAAGTATAGTATATCTTATCAGAAACATCTTTTTGTATTTTAAATTTGAAATATAACGCGTAAATGTATTACTTTGCGCCGAATTATTTAAAACTCAAAATTATTATTAACTCAAATTTTAGCATTATGTCTGACATTGCAGCAAAAGTAAAAGCAATTATTGTTGATAAACTGGGAGTTGATGAGAGTGAAGTTACCAACGAAGCATCATTCACCAATGATTTGGGAGCTGATTCACTTGATACAGTTGAATTGATTATGGAATTTGAAAAAGAATTCGATCTTGCAATCCCGGATGACCAGGCTGAGAAAATTTCAACAGTTGGCGAAGCCATTGCTCATATTGAAGAAGCAGTAAGCAAGTAAACCAGAGGATTCATTTATGAATTTCAGACGGGTAGCAATTACTGGAGTAGGCACCGTTAACCCATTGGGAAATACGGTTAATGATTTTTGGAAAAATCTTATAAAAGGGGTTAGCGGTGCCGCCCCCATTACCAAATTTGATGCATCAAGACAAAAGACGCAATTTGCCTGTGAAGTCAAGGGCTTTGATGTTGAGGAATATATAGACCGGAAAGAGGCGCGCAAATATGATTTATATACACAATTTGCATTAGCTACTTCATCGCAGGCTATGGTTGACTCAAACCTTGACCTTAATTCAATTGATCACGACAGGGCAGGTGTAATTTGGGGAGCCGGTATCGGCGGGCTGCAAACTTTTTTTGATGAAGCACGCAACTACCGGACTGATAATCCCCGATTTTCGCCTTTTTTTATTCCCAAAATGATCGCCAACATTGCAGGCGGTCTTATTTCCATTAAATACGGTTTCAGAGGACCGAATTTCACTACTGTTACTGCCTGTGCATCCGCTTCACATGCAATGATTGAAGCCATGAATATGATTCGCCTGGGCAAGGCAGATATAATGATAACGGGTGGTTCTGAAGCAGCTATCAATGAAGCCGGAGTAGCCGGATTCAATTCCATGCGGGCTATTTCCACAAGAAATGACGATCCTAAAACTGCATCCAGACCCTTTGATAAAGACCGGGATGGTTTTGTGTTGGGTGAAGGCTCGGCTGCTTTTATTTTTGAAGAGTATGAAATGGCAAAAAAGAGGGGAGCAAAAATTTATGCGGAAATTGCCGGTGGAGGTATGTCTGCCGATGCATATCACATGACTGCCCCCGACCCTGAAAGCCGGGGAGCAACGCTGGTGATGAAATGGGCAATTGAAGACAGCGGTTTGAAACCCGAAGATGTTGACTATATAAATGTGCACGGCACTTCAACTCCGCTTGGCGATATTGCTGAACCCAATGCCATTCTCAAAACCTTTGGAAACCATGCTTATAAGACAAGCATCAGTGCAACAAAGTCAATGACCGGACATCTATTAGGTGCAGCCGGAGCAGTGGAGGGACTTGCCACAATTTTGGCAATGAACCACAGTATCATTCCGCCAACAATCAACCATTTCACGGATGATCCTGAAATTGACAGTAATCTCGACTTCACTTTCAATGTGGCAAAAGAGAGAGAAATCAATATTGCCATAAGCAATACCTTCGGCTTTGGCGGGCATAACGCAACTTTGGTTTTCAAAAAAATTAGAAATCAGTGATTATTAATATAAAACAAAGAATAAAACTCTTTTCATCACCCCGAAAAGAGTTTTATTTGTTTTTGCGAAAGTTGCTGGGTTTTTATCCCACAAACCTGAAACTCTATGACCTGGCATTCATTCATAAATCATCATCAATTTTGGATTCTCAGGGAAATCAGGTTAATAACGAAAGGCTTGAGTTTTTGGGGGATGCAATTTTAGGAGCGATAATAACCGAATTTCTCTATAACCGTTTTCCACAACAAGACGAAGGTTTTCTTACGAAAACCCGCTCAAAACTGGTGAACCGCGCTTTTCTCACCCGGCTTGCCTTTCACATGAAGCTTGATATGTATATCAGGTCAAATACCGCAAAAAATATTGACTCAAGTCATATTTACGGCGATGCGGTTGAGGCGCTGATCGGTGCCATTTATCTTGACACAGACTACAAGACAACAAAATACTTTGTAACCAAAAGAATTCTCTCCCAGTTTGTTAATTTGAATGAAATTGAGCGAAAGGATTCAAATTTCAAAAGCCAGCTCATTGAGTGGACACAAAAGCATAAAAAGGAAATTTTGTTTGAAACTACCGAAGAACCCGTTTCAGATAAACAAAAACAACCCCGTTTTATTTCCAAAGTAATCATTGACGGAAAAGGATTGGGCAGTGGCACAGGTACTTCAAAAAAGGAAGCACAGCAAAATGCCGCCCGTGAGTCTTTAAAGAAATTAGATACATAATCCTTATTGTCAGCTAAATATCTCTCTTTTGCTATATTTATCCCAAAGATTTTAAATGAACACTTTTTTGATATATGGACTGGGATTTCTCTCTCAGATACTTTTTTTTGCACGAAACATAGCCCAATGGTTTTTGTCTGAAAAAGAAGGCGAAGTCATTTCACCTGCAATCTACTGGCAAATTAGTCTGGCAGCATCTATTCTGATGTTTATTTACGGCGTCCTTCGCCATGATTTTGCTATTGTTTTGGGGCAGATGATTGTATATGTCATATATATCCGAAATCTTCAGCTGAAAAAAATTTGGAAAAAAATGTATCCGGTCATCCGGTTGCTGACAGTTGTAATTCCATTACTTTGTATAGGATGGTTGTTTTTTGGAGATATGCACAATATTAAAACCATTATTAAAAATGAAGATGTTCCTTTGTTTATTATGATTTGGGGATTGGCAGGACAGATTATTTTCACTTTCCGGTTCATTTATCAGTGGATTTATTCGGAAAAACGGAATGATTCGTTTTTGCCGCTTGGTTTTTGGATAATCAGCACCATCGGCTCTCTGATGATTTTTTCCTACGCAATTTACCGTCTTGATCCTGTGCTATTTGCGGCACACAGCATTGGAATCTTTGTCTATATCCGCAATATTTTGCTTCATGCAGGAAAACAGAGTATTTTTGCAAAAATTGAAAGAATTCCATTTGTTCATAAATTAATCAAAAATATTTCAGAAAAAATGAAATAAAGCTTTGTGGCATCTGCAGGCATTTTTCATCTTTAGGAAAGTAATTTTATTTCAGAATAATTTGGTTTGGACTGCATTAATATTTGACAAATGTCTGATAAAGCAAAATATATTAATCGTGAAGGCTGGATTTCGATTGTCGGAAATTTGCTCCTTTTTGGTTTTAAATACTGGGCAGGAGTTGTAACCGGATCGCTTGCCCTTATTGCTGATGCCTGGCATACACTTTCCGACTCCGTTTCTTCGGTTGTGGTGTTGATTGGAGGCAAAGTTTCGCGCAAACCGGCAGATGAAGAACATCCGTTCGGGCATGGGAGGGCAGAGCATATCGCTGCAATAATCATCGGAGTACTGCTTGCAATTATTGCGTTTGAATTCATCGTAAATGCGGTGAGTAAATTCAGTAAACACGAGCAGACAATTTACGGAACAATTGCCTGGGTGGCAGTTATTCTGTCAATTGTTGTTAAGGAAGCGATGGCACAATATGCATTTTGGGTAGCAAAAAAGAGTAATTCTTCAGTTTTGGCGGCAGACGGCTGGCACCATCGCAGCGATGCGCTCTCATCGGTGGTAATATTGGTCGGGATTACTTTAGGACGTTCACTTTGGTGGACTGACGCTGTTTTGAGCTTTATTGTTGCAGTGATGATCGGGGTGGCAAGTTATAAAATTCTTGCTGCCGAGTTTAAATCGCTTCTGGGAGAAAGTCCATCGGAAGAGCTTGTGGATGCCATCATAAAATCAACGCAAAAAGAGTTTACCGAACCGCTTCATCTGCATCATATTCATATTCACAGATACGGGGAACATACCGAGCTAAGCTGCCACATAAAATTAGCGCCTGATTTGTCATTAAATGAAGCACACGAAATATGCACAAAAGTGGAAGCGATAATTTTCCGGGAATTTGGATTTATCTCAACTGTTCACCCGGAGCCTGTTGAAGAGTGAATACTTTTTCTGTCTTAACAATCCGGGAAAGTGTTAAAAAATATCCTTTTCGGCATTTTTGTCTGACAATTACCGAAAAGGATATTCTAAAAAAACAGCTGCAAAATTACGGCAGCTCAATTA
>LSQX01299520.1_pt1 | contig 18214 bp, 17 predicted proteins | sample 654561 | NCBI WGS metagenome assembly LSQX01 (sample SAMN04489861, study PRJNA283612) | anaerobic digester metagenome | isolation source: 4 biogas reactors fed with cattle manure at either 37C or 55C with and... | place: Denmark: Kongens Lyngby | collected 2014
AACCTTTTGGGGTTATTTTGGGCCGGGACCAAGCGCAGGCGGTTCACAGAAGCCTTCATCATGGTCCCCAGAAAGAACGATAAGACCCGGTTCAGTGCAAATCTGTGTTTTGCGCTGGGGTTGCTGGATAGACGATCAGGATCGACGATTTACATCACATCGGCGGCCCTGAAACAGAGCCTGGAGTCGTTCAACTACCTTCTGTACAACCTGCGACACCAGGGCGAGTACGACAAGTACCGGATCCTGGACAACAATAATGAACACTCGATCTACCGGGAGTTCCCTGACGGACACTTCAAGATCGTGGCACTGGCGGCGAACCCGGATAGCCAGGACTCGTTCAATTGTAACTATGCGATTGCAGACGAACTGCATGCCTACAAGCGGGCGAAGCAGTACAACATCATCCGGGAAGCCATGAAGTCATACACCAACAAGCTGATGGTCGGGATAACGACCGCTGGTGATGACATGAACTCCTTCGGGTATCGCCGGTTGCGGTACGGGCAGAAGGTCCTGTCCGGGGCAGTGACAGCTGATGAGCTGTATGTGTTCATCGCCAAAGCTCCGGAGGGCGAAAACGGGGAAGTCGACTACACGAACCCGGAGGTGCATGAGATGGCCAATCCTTCATACGGGGTGATTATCCGGCCCTGGGAGATCATGAAGGACGCTGTTGAGGCCCAGAACGACCCTCAACAGAGGAAGGACTTTTTAGCCAAGTCGTTGAACGTGTACACGGCAGCCATGCGGGCCTACTTCAATCTGGCCGAGTTTCAGGACTCAAACGATGCGGCCGAAGAAGTCTTGGAGATAGATCCGATGTGGCCGATCGAGAAGAAGATCGCCCACCTGTCAAAGCTGCCCATCCGCTGGTTTGGTGGCACGGACCTGTCCAAGATGCACGACCTGACGGCGGCTGCCCTGTATGGCGAATACAAGGGCATCGACATCGTAATACCACACGCGTGGTTCCCGGTGGTGGAAGCGCACCGCAAAGCGGATGAGGACAACATACCGCTGTTCGGCTGGCAGGATGACGGCTGGTTGACCATGAGCAACGCCCCGACCGTGAACTACGCCGAGGTGGTGAACTGGTACGGGCAGATGAAAGCTAGAGGGTTCAACATCAAACAGGTCGGGCATGACCGACGGTTTGCGAAAGAATACATCCTGATGATGAAAGAAGCAGGGTTCCAGATCTCGGACCAGCGCCAGTACGACTGGGTCAAGGTCCAGGGGTTCAGGCGGATCGAGTCCAAGGCCAAGAACAAGCAGTTTTATTACCTGGGAGCGGAGCCATTTGAATATTGTTTGGCTAACGTCCGGTCGGTCGAGAACCTACAAGAAAAGATGCGTTACGAGAAGGTGGATGAAACCTCACGGATAGACGTGTTCGATGCGGCTGTCATGGCGGCTTGCCAGCTGATGGAGCAAAAGGAAGTATCGGAAAGAATTAAGAGGTGGCTGTAAGATGGGATTTTTTGATCGCCTAATGAAGCGGAATGTACCGGCGTCCAGTTCTCAAGCGTTCCAGGTCTGGTTGTCGGAAAACATCGCCATACAAGGGTATCGACGCTTGCAGGATTGTCCCGAGATTGTGGCCGCCGTGAACGTGTATGCGGACCTGATATCGAGTATGACGATTCATCTGATGGAAAACCGAAAAGGTGGGGACGTCCGTATTAAAAACGCGCTGTCTCGGTTAATCGACATTGAACCCAACCCGGTGATGACCAAGCGACAGTTTTATGCGCACATCGTCCGGGTCCTGTTGCTTTACGGTGACGGTAATGCGGTGGTGTTCCCAATTATCAAGAAGGGACTGATTGAACAGCTGGTCCCTTTGGAGTCCAGCAAGGTCCGGTTCGAGGACGACAAGAAGCTGGGTCATTACAAGGTGATTTATGGCGAGAATCAAGTATACGGCCCTGACGAAGTGCTGCACTTTAGGGTGAACCCGGATCCATCAAGACCCTGGCTCGGCACAGGGTACACACGACTGCTGGCAGAAACGATCAGCGCCATGTCGCAGTCCACAGCCACCAAGCGGTCCCTGATGGAATCACCGTCACCGTCTCTGATTGTGAAGGTCGATTCGAACGCAGATGAACTGGCCAGCGAAGAAGGCCGGGCCCTGTATGCGTCACGGTTCACTGACTCCAAGAACGCACAGCGGCCCTGGTTCATACCAGCCACCCTCATGGATGTGGAACAGATCAAACCCTTGACCATGAAGGACCTGGCTATTGCCGAGAACCTAGAACTCGACAAGCGTCAGATCGCCGCTGTGTACGGGGTGCCGGCCTTCATGATTGGCGTGGGCGAGTTCAGCAAAGATGAGTACAACAACTTCATCCGGTCAAGGGTCATGCCGATTGCAAAAGCGATCGAGCAAGAACTGACCCGGCAACTGCTCCTGAACCCTGACTGGTACTTCACCTTCAACCCCAGGTCCCTGATGGCCTATGACATGACTGAGCTGGTCGAAGCGGGCGGAGAGATGGTCGACCGTATGGCGATAAGCCGTAACGAATGGCGAGATATGGTGGGCCTGTCACCTGACGACAGGATGGAAGAGTTGTTGGCTTTGGAGAACTACATCCCACAAGAGATGTTGGGGAAACAAAAGAAACTGGTAGGTACTAACGATGAGTAAACAATACCGCTACATCGAGGGGGAGCTTCGGGCCGAAACGGATGAGCATAAATTGTCAGGCTACTTTGCTGTGTTCGGGCCGGAATACAAGATGGGATCGAGGGTGTCGGAGAAGGTAGACCCGAACGCCTTTGACGAAACATTACAAGAACAACCTGACGTTCGGTGTCTTTGGAATCACAACGACGACATCGTGCTTGGTCGAACAGGAAACGGGACCCTAAGCCTCCGTGTAGACGAACACGGCCTGTGGGGAGAAGTCACGATTAATCCGGAGGATTCCGACGCCATGAATGCTCTCGCGCGTATTAAACGCGGGGACGTCACTCAATGTTCGTTTGGGTTCGAGGTAATAGAAGAAGATATGATTAAAAGGTCAGAAACAGACGTTTTATTCGTGCTGAAGAAGGTCCGGTTGTGGGAGGTGTCGCCGGTGGCATTCCCTGCGTATCGTGAGACTGCAATCAGCGCGCGGACGGCTGAAGCTGAAGCCATACAGAAACGGGAGTTTCAAGTATGGCGGGAAAACGTAAAGGAGGTGCTGAATGGCACTCAAAAAACTACTGACTAAAAAACGGTTGGACGAGTCCCGAACAAAACTTCAAAAGCTGGAGGAGGACTGGGCTGGGCTGACCGAACGTCAGGAATCTATCAATAGTCGAGAAAGTGAAGCTATCAAGGCGTTGGAGGAGATGAACGAGGAATCCACGTTGGAGGAGCGCGAAGCGGTAGAAGCCGAGGCTGAATCCATCGAAGCCGACCGGGAGTCTCTCGTGGAAGAGATGGAAGCCTTGGAAAGCCAAAAAACAGAAATCGAAGCCCAAATCAGGGAGCTGGAATCGGCGTTGGAAGTGGAAGACGCTCCCGAACCGGAAAAAGAAGAAATCAAGGAGAGAAAAGCAATGAAGAATGAAGAACGGGGACAGGCTCTGTTGGAAAAGAGAAATGTCCTGATTAGCTCAACGGGTATCCTGCTCCCGAAATACGAAGCGACCGACATCAAACCGACATTTTTGGAGGTTTCCTCTATCGTGGACGCGGTCAACATTCGGGTATTCTCGGGTGGTGAAAGCTTCCGTCAGCCCTACCTGAAGGGTTATGGTATTGCGGCGTACGAGACCGAGGGCGGGACCAACGTCACTAACGTCGACCCGTCATTCGGGTACGCACAAATCAACAAGACAAAGCTCGTGGCTTACACCGAAGACTCGGAAGAGCTCGTGAAGCTTCCGGCGGCTGATTTTGACGCTGAAGTGGTTCGCGGTATCTCGGTAGCTATTCGGAAGAAGCTGGCACAGGAGATTCTGTTCGGTGACGGCGAAGCCGGTCATTTCGTGGGTATCTTTGACGGCAACGCTGACGCTATCGACCAAGATGATAAAGAGCTGGCCGAAATTAACGAAGAAACCTTGGACGAAATCATCTACGCCTATGGTGGTGATGAGAGCGTCGAGGCACCGGCGGTACTCGTGCTTAACAAAGAAGACCTGCGGGCGTTTGCCCTGCTCCGGGACGCTACCGGTCGTAAAATCTACGAAATCAACAACCGTGGTAACTTCGGCACTATTGACGGTGTCCCGTTCATTATCAACAGTCACTGCAAGGCTATTTCGAATAAGAGCACGACATCGGGTCAGTATGCTATGGCCTATGGACCCCTGTCCAATTACACCATGGCTATCTTCTCGGATGTCGAGGTTAGGCGGTCCGAGGACTACAAATTCAAGCACGGCCTGATTGCTCATCGTGGTGTTCTGTTCGCGGGTGGTAACGTGACGGCTTACAATGGGTTCCTGCGCGTCAAGAGGGCGTAATAGCGGGTAACATACCGGCGGCCTAACTAAGCCGCCGGAAGGATAGGAGAAAAACATGCCAAGAGTACCTTTTAACCCGAAACTGGGTAGGATTAAAACCGATGGTTTGGAACCGTGCGACCGGGCGTTTATGGCTCGTTACTCGGTGAAACCCGAGGCCGAATCGGATGACTCGGTAGGAGTGTTCCCACTGACGGCGGAACCCCAAACCATTACTGTCGGTTTCAAACACCCGGACGTTGCTCGGAACCTGAAAATCAAAGGCACGGTTGCCCAAATGACCGGGGACGTCAAAATCACGGGTACGGACATGTCCGGGACAACCTTTAATGAGACCATTGCTCTGAACGCCACCGCCACAACTTCGGTTGCAGGTGACTATGCGTTCTACAGCATATCCAAGATTGAACTACCGGCACAGTACACGACCCCGGTGAAGCAGAAAGCCACCGTCAAGGTTTCGGCTATCACAAAAGCCGGGGAACCCGTACTCGAGTTTGAGTCAGCGGCCACCGGAAATGACCCCATCAATATTGCGGTAGTTCTGGTTGCGGCTGACGTGGAGTCGGCGGCGGCCTGCGCGACTGCATTAGCAAAAGCCCTGAATGCTAACCCGGTGTTCTCATCGGCATGGGGGGCCACAGCTAGTGGTGATATCTTGGAGTTGGAGGCGTTGGTCCCGGACGAACAGGACGCTTCAGTGGATTTGACCGTGGACGATGCGGACGAAACCGGGCTGACGCTTGGGTCTATTAATGTTTCGGCTACTGTGGGCGTTGCACCGGATAAAGTGAAAATCGGTCTTGGGAAGCGTATCGGCATTCCGTACCGGTTGAAGTACAAAGAACAAGTCGTGGTGAAGATGACCGGTGGGGCGGCTGATGGTGGAACCATCGTGGCTGATGACGAGGACCTGTACAAGAACGTCCTGCCGTCCAACAAGACTATTAATGGGACTAACGTGGTGGACCTGTACATCATCGTGTAATGATGACCGGAGGAGGGAAGCGAAATGTCAGACGACCCTATTAGTAACGAAAATGGAAATAACGAGCCGGAACTTCCGGGCGTCTTGACCGCCCTGGAATTAGTAAAAGCCAAACTCGGAATAACGACTAATAGCCGAGATGTCTATCTGGATGTGTTGGTACGGTCGGTTTATGAGGAGCTGGCCGAGATTCAAGGAATCCGGCTAACTGACGCTCAAAAGGAGCGTTTGGATGTGGTAGACCTCGTTGCTGACGTGGCGGTATTCAAATTTCAGAATCACGGCGGGCCGCTTCCCCCAAATCTTCGGTTGCGACTGAACAACTTGTACGTGAAGTACGCGGGGTGGACACACGATGCTGGCTTATGATGTGACACTAATTGATGAAACCGTGAGCCGTGACGACATCGGACAAGAAGTCATCACCGAGACTCTGACTACCATCCAAGCGGACCGGGAGTCGGTCTCACGTTCCGAGTTTTACCAAGCGGCCAACACCGGTTTGAAACCGGAGCTGGTATTGCTGGTTCATGAATTCGAGTACGGCGGGCAACGACTCATGAAGTTTGACGGGGGTTACTACACCATAATCCGAACTTACACAGTCGAACGTGACGGATTGCGAATGGTAGAATTAGTCGGTGAACGGAGATTGGGGGTGTAGAATGTCGAAAGATTTCAGCCAACAATTAACCGATGCCCTGCGGACTTATACTACAGAAGTTACTGAAGCTATCGAAAAGAAGTCCGAAAGTATAGCCAAGGACGCGGTGAAAGAGTTGAAAGCTCGTTCACCCGTTAGGACCGGCGGGTACGCCAGCGGGTGGACTTCAACTCGGCAGGACGGCGCGTTGGTAATCTACAACAGCAAGAAACCGGGTTTAACACATCTACTCGAAAAGGGTCATGCCCTGCGACGTGGGGGCCGGGCACCCGGCAAACCCCACGTCGGGCCGGTAGAAGAACAGGTAATTAAAGAATACGAAAAGGCCGTGGAGTCTATAATCGAGGAGGGGGTATGACGCTACAAGAATTGTACACTGGGTTATCTTCGCTGAGTATTCCAGTTTCTTACAGTCATTTCACCCAACCACCGACCGTCCCATTCATCGTTTACCGAATGGATGGGTCGGATGACTTTATGGCTGACAACCGGAATTATCAACGGATAAGTGACGTTTCAATCGAGCTGTACACCGATATAAAGGATGTCAGTCGCGAAGCGTCGTTAGAACAGAAATTAACCGATATGGGGATGACTTATACCAAAAACGAGGTGTGGGTCGAATCAGAATCACTGTTTCGGGTGCTTTACGAAGCACAGATTGTGTAAGGAGAACTAATATGAAACAAAACAAAATCGTGTATGGCCTTGAGCAGGTGTACATTGCGTTTGAGGACTCGACATCCGGTACCTATAAGTCACCGGTTGGGATTCCCGGAGCGGTACAGCTGACTACCACGGCCACAAGTGAACGTGTTGACTTCTACGCGGATAACATGGCCTACTACTCTATTGAGGCCAACAACGGATACACGGGCAATCTGGAAATGGCCCTGTTCCCGGATAGTATCCTTGCCACAATGCTGGGGTGGGAGGTTGACGACACTAACGGTATGTTGGTTGAGGTGGCCGATGCTAAACCTACCCGGTTTGCTCTCATGGGGCAGGTCATGGGGGATGTCAAGGAACGGCGTTTCGTTTATTACAACGTCACGGCTGGGCGTCCGAATGATGACCTCGGGACCAAAGGTGAGACCGTGGAACCCAAAACAACCTCACTGCCTATTGTCATTCGGCCTATCAAGTTGAATGGGAAAAACGTGGTTAAGGGTGTAATCGAAAAGAACGGCGTTAATGACGCCATGTTCGATGGGTTCTACTCGGCAGTCTTGAAACCCGGTGCGGCGGCAACCCCGCTGAACACGGCGAGCCTTGACGCGGTCATCGATTTAGGAGATTCACTGGAGCCGACCGATTATGCCGACCCGAGCAAGAGCGAATTTACTTCGGCTCTGGCGGCGGCGAAACTGGTACAGGGTAACCCGGAGAACCAGAAAGAAATCAACGATGCCGACCAGAGATTGCGTTCCGCAATTCTGGGGTTGGTACCGGCGTAAGAAAACTGGAGGGGTGGGGACCACCCACCCCTCACTACACACAACAGGAGGGTTATTATGAGGCGAGTTCGGGTAGGTGAGCGAGAAGTGGACATTCACGGCAGTCCGATGACACCGTTGTATTATAAGCGGGAGTTTCGGCAATCCTTGAGCGGGGACCTGTTAACGATGCAGACGGCGTTGGCTACTGGTCGCACGTGGGATTTCGACGATGTCAACCTACTACAAATGTTGTGGGCGTTAGAGAAGACTGCCAAAAACGGTCAGTTGACCGACTTTGAAACGTGGATGTCCGAGTTGGACTGGCTCGACGTCAGCGAACTTACGACACCGGTTACGGAGGAAGTAATGAATGCGACCTTTCGTGACCCGCCAAAAGTCGAAACCAAGAAAAAAACCGAGCCAAAACGATGATGATGATTATGAGGTCAGTTTGCTTGTAATAGCGAAACGGGTGGGTTTGACCTTCTCGGAGTTAAACCTGATGACCCTACAAGAACTGTTTGATTTCGTGGATATATGGACGGGGGACGGGGGCGATGATTCGCCACAAGAAGCTACACAGGCCGATATAGACGCGTTCTTCCGAATGTGAGGTAGTAAATGTCAAAGCGGATTAAGGGTATAACGATAGAACTGGGGGCCGAAACCACCGGTTTATCAAGGGCGTTAGGAGATGTCGAAAAGCGTTCGCGCGACATCAACAAAGAACTACGCGATGTTAATAACCTGCTTCGATTTAACCCGGACAACGCGGAGTTGTTAGCGCAAAAACATAAGTTGCTGTCGGACCACGTGGAGGCGGCGCGTGAAAAGCTGGACAAACTAAAAGAGGCCGAAGCGCAAGTACAAGAGCAATTCCAAAAGGGCGAGATATCCGAGGAGCAATACCGGGCATTCCAACGAGAAATCGTGGAGACCGAGTCTAAACTGAAGCACTACAAGGGTGAAATCGAGAATCTAAACAAAGAGAAGAAAACTCTCGGGGAGCGTTTACAAGACTTGGGGCCCAAAATCAGTGACGTCGGGGAGAAGATGTCCAAGGCGGGCACGAAATTAACTGTTGGCTTGACGGTTCCAATAACTGCTCTAGCCACCGCATCCATGTTAGCATGGAAAGATGTCGATAACAGCTTGGACGACATAGTTAAGGCGACTGGGGCTACCGGGGACGAACTCGAGAACCTACACGGCGTGTGGGAACAGGTAGTTACCACCATGCCGATTGACATGGCGGCGGCATCGGATGCGGTCGGGGAGCTCAACACACAATTCGGGACGTTTGGGGATGAACTGGAGGACCAGACCCGTAAAACGGTCATGTTCTCCGAAATCACCGGGCAAGACGTAGTCGGGGCGGTTCAAGGAGCGAAGAAGGCAATAGAGCTGTTCAACCTTGACGCTGATGACTACGGGCGGGTACTTGACGCGGCGGCGAAAGCCGGGCAGGACACCGGGGTTTCGGTAGATAAAATATGGGACGCGGTTCGACGTGGGGCGCCAGCCCTGAAAGAACTAGACCTCGATGTGGAGGAATCTATAGTCTTCTTAGCACGTCTCGAGCAGTCCGGTCTGGACGCCAACAAAGCCCTCGGGTATTTGGGCAGGGCTGAAGCGGCGTTAGCTAAAGACGGTAAGACACTGGGCGAGGGTTTGGCCGAGTTCAACGAGTTGGTACAATCAGGGGCGGGCAGGACCGAAAGACTGAACCGAGCCGCCGAACTGTTTGGGACCCGTGGCGCGGTGTTTATGTTAGAAGCGGCTGAACAGGGGGCTCTGGACTTTAACAGTTTGGCCGAAGCCGCGTCGGGGGCGGCGGGTACCGTGGAGGACACCTTCAACGCCACACTCGACCCTATTGACAGTTTCAAAACTGTTATGAACAACGCCAAGATTGCCGGGGCAGAATTGGGAGAATCAATTCAGATTGCGGCGGCACCAATGATAGAAAAATTGGTAGGGTTCGTCCAAGACCTAACGCAGAAATTTAAAGAACTGACCCCGGAACAACAAGAAACCATTATAAAACTGGGAGCTATACTGGCGGCGGCAGGACCGGTTTTAACTATTGGTGGTAAGCTCGTCAGTAAATTCGGAGACCTTACCAGTAGCGTTGGGAAGTTCGCGGAAAAACTGTCTTCGGGCGAGGGTGTTTTAGGTACCTTCGCGGCTAAAATGGGTGGCCCGGGGCCCTTGATGTTAGCGGGCGCGGCAGTCGCGGCGGCGGCGGCGTTGGCTATAACAGTGGCTAAGATGTGGGAGGTGGACCCGGCGGTAAAAGAAGCGCGAAAAGCGGTCGATGAATTTACGGAGTCCACTAAGAATGCTACTGGGGAAGCCTTCGGCCAAGCCCGGGTTATTGAAGACATGCGGGACGAGTTATACGACCTGACCGAGGTCGAGGGTAAATCCGCTACTGAAAAGGCACGTATTGAGGAGATAGTAAAACGGCTGAATACTTTGATGCCGGAGCTGAACCTGCAATACGAAAAGGAAACCGACCAACTCAACCTGACTAAACAGGCAATAGACGATGTTATTGATGCTCACCAACGGCGGTTGATTGAAGTTGCTAAGGGTAAGATTATGGCCGAGTGGGAGGAGACCTACGGCGATATTTTAACTGACATCTTCAAAAAACAGTCGGACCTGAACATCCTAAACGAGGCGTCACAAAAACTCGAAAGAGCTCTGAATGACGAACGCCTAGAGGGTTTGTCGGATTACGATATCCGAATGGCAATGGCGAGTGACGCGGCGCGGGAGCACAACAAGTGGAACCGCGAACTCACCGAGGACCAGATAACGGCTATTGAAGAATTGCGCGGTGTTTGGAATGACGTAACACGCGACGTGACCGACCTAACCGACCATTCAGTGGATAGTTGGTCTTCAGTAACTCATACGATGGATAACCTCGGGTACGCCACCGGAAAATTGGAAGATGATATCGAAGCATTAAACAGTGAAATTGGGCGCGGCGAGGGAGTTTACGAATCACAACTCGAAGCTATTGACGACTTCATGGACGGTATGTTTGGTCTGGGTAAACAATCGGAGGACACGGCGGACCAAATCGAAGAAGATTATGACCGTATGTCAGACGCGGCAGAAGACACCGCAGACCGACATAGTAAAGTGGCCGATGACATGGAGGACGGGTACGACCGGATGGCCGAGTCTGCGGAGGATTCAGCCGACCGGCAACAGAAAGCCCAAGAAGAACTCGAAAAAGCAACTGATAAACACAAGAACTCGATGAATAGTTATATTCAGGACCGGTTCGACTACGAAAAGGGGACTGTGAAAGAGTTCTTGAAGATGTGGGAGGAAGAACTCGAAGCCTTCCAAAACTATCAGTCCAATATGACGACAATAGCCGCCAAGGTTGGTCCGGAGGTCGCGGGGGAACTCGAAAAACTCGGGCCACAGGCGGCACCACTCATCAAGAAGTTTGCGGAGGCGTCCAACGAAGAACTCGAAAAACTGGTCGAGTTGTACGGGCTTCGAACAGGGGCGGCGGTGGACGCGGCAAAACGAGAAGTAGACCGCATGGGGGATATTGGACGTAGTAGTGGTCGGGACCTCATGTCGGGGATGTCAGGCAGTATTAACGAAAATTCGGGGTTGGTTTCAAAGGCGGCTCGTAACGCGGCGAATGTCGCGGCCAATGCTATCCGAAAGGCATTACAAATTTCGTCACCATCCAAAATCGGGAAAGAGCTCGGGCGCAACTTCGCGGAATCGTTGGGACTGGGTATTGACGAGGGGGAGGATAAAGTCGAAAAGGACGCTCGGGAATTGGCAAAATCCATTATTGACGCGTCCCGTTTGGAGGCCGCGGGTAATATCATCGATGGGCGGGAGGCGTTCGCGGGAGTCGGACGAGGTATGTCCACGACTTATAACGGTGGGGATATTGTGGTTCAGAATATGACGGTTCGAGACGACCAAGACATACGATTAATAGCCCAAGAATTGCACCGGTTACAGACTGGAAACCGGAGGGCGCGAGGGGTGGTATCATGAAGTACAACAATAATGACCTGTCCAGCCTTCTAACTGTGGAGGAGGTTCGGCGTCAGTTGTTGCCACAGACACGGAACGTATTCCAACGGATACCGGGGCGTGATGGGGAACAGCACATCCGGGCGGACCTCGGACCCCGCACCATTGAGGTTGACGTTCGTTTGATTGAAGATGACCGGGAAACCGTACAATCACAGGTGCGGGCTCTGGCGGGTTTGTTATTCTCGAGAACACCTGCGAAATTGGAGCTGGAAGAAGAGGGCATGTACGAGATGGCTATTCTTTCGGGGCCGGTGGATGTGGAGAAGTTTCTGTACACGGGGTTTGCCACATTGGTGTTTATAGCTCCCGACCCGGCGGCGTGGAGTTCCACCGAGACCACTGTTAATATTACGGCGGCCGATATTACAAATGTGGGAACCTACCCGGCTCGGGGTACTATAACTGTTACTCTGAATGAGGCGGTTTCGAGCCTCACGGTTACCCTTACCACCACCGGTGACCGGGTACACATCGACCACGGATTCGTGAAAAACGATGTGGTGGTGGTGGATTTGGACACCGAAACGGTCACTAAAAACGGGGCGTCCGTCATGAAAGACGTAACTCTGGACAGTGACTTCTTCGAATTACCAGTGGGGAAGTTTAAAATAACAGTTTCGGCAGGTACTGGGGTCTTGAAATACCGGGCGAGGTGGGTGTGATGCAGTTTCTACTGTTTGATAAAGACGAACAGTATATTGACCGTTTACAATCGGTTTCGCGGGCGAGTCATTACGAGGAAATCAACGGCGAGGATATCCTGACTATTGTCACCCGAGACCGGCGACCCGGTAAAGGCCATCGTGTGGTGTTCCAATCTGGGACCGGAGAATGGAAAGAGTTCGTTGTAAAAGAGGTCGAAAAAACCCACTCATCACATGGATTGGGGTTGGAGCTGTACTGCGAGTCATCATTCTACGAAACCTTAGGTGATTTCGTGGAGGACAAGAGGCCACAGAACGTCACCGCAACGGCGGCCCTTGGGGACGCTCTACTTACTACCCGCTGGCAGGTAGGAACCGTGGATGACCTCGGTCTGGAATCAACCAACTTCTACCGTATCAGTGCTAAAGAAGCTGTACAACGGGTGGCCACAGTGTGGAAAGGTGAAATACGGACCCGTGTCGTGGTGTCCGGAAGTCAAATCACTGGGCGGTTCGTGGACATCCTGACCCGGCGGGGTGGTGATTATGGAAAGCGGTTCAGTTACACCCGCAATTTGGACCGGGTCACCAAGACTGTACACCGTAACGACGTTATAACCGCGTTGTATGGATTCGGGAAAGGCGAATATATCGAAGAAACTGGTGGTTGGGGCCGGCGAGTTGACTTCACAGACATTAATTCGGGGAAAGCATACGTTGAGGACCATATAGCCCGTGTGAAGTGGGGGCGTAATGACGGGTCCGGCGGTAAAGTACATGTGTTCGGTGTGGCGGTGTTTGACCAAATCGAAGACCCGGTGGAGTTGAAGGCTTTAACCGAATCTCGATTGGAGGAGCTGTCCGAACCGTGGGTAACTTATGATTGTACGGCGGCGGATTTCGGAGGGGCAGACCTCGGGGATTATGTGCGGGTTATAGACCGCGAGTTCGAACCGGAACTACGAATGTCGGCGCGTGTGGTGTCGATAAAACGGGACCTGCTCGAACCGGAGAAGACCGAGGCCACGTTGGGTAACTTCCGACCGTCCATTATAGACGATTGGGCGGAGCAGGAGAGCTATATTAACAACTTCCGCGACCGAGCGGGGGTGTGGGACCGGGCAGGTGCTTTCAATCCGGATGGTACGTTGGGGGCTTCATGGTTGGACGGCTTGGTGGACGAGCTGAACTCACGTATGAACTCACAGGGAGGTTATGTTTATATCTCGGATGATGGCGGAGGTCTCATTACCTACGACCGACCGTTGGACCAGAACCCCACGATGGCAATTCAAATACTCGGTGGGGCGTTCCGGATTGCGAATAGCCGAGACCCGAGCGGCGAGTGGGAGTGGCGGTCGTTCGGTGATGGTTCGGGATTCTTAGCGGACGAATTCATCGGGGGAACTCTCCGGGGTGGGAAGGTACACTTCAACCTATCGGATGGGACCCTGCTTATTGGGAACAGCACGGAGAACTACAATCTGTATTGGGACGGCTCGAGCCTTAATATACGGGGCCATATCAAGATGTCCAACGGTCAGGACCTCGAAGAGGTGTTGGAGGACATCGAAACCACACCCGGACCACCCGGTGAGGACGCCATCACATTACATATTGATAGTTCAAACGGGTACACATTTAAAAACACCGGGGTTTCCACCATTATGACCGTAACCGTAGTTAAAGGTGGCTTATGGATAGACACCGCGAATAAACTGGAAGCGGAATTCGGAGAAGAAGCCTACTTACAATGGCAGGAAAAGAAACTGGGGGAATCGGTGTATTCGGATATTCCCCGCTCGGATGACAGGTTGTCGGACGGTGGGTTTATATTTACAGTAACTGCGGCGGATATACAAACTAAATCAACGTTCCGTTGCATCCTAACCATCGAAGAGGAGGATTAAGGAATGGCAGTAAAGGCAAGTAATCAGGTTGACCTTATCGACTTGACAGATGGGTATTCGGTTATCCTGACGAGTGACAGTCACACGTTTATTGGAGGGACCGCAGGGGTTCAGGGAACACAGACTGCCACGACACAGGTCATGGCGTTTCGAGGGGACGAACAAGTGTCATGTTCGGTTGGGACTATGTCTGGGCAGGTTAATGGAATTTCAGCTTCGGCTGGAACTCAAACCCCGGCTCCGACCGTGACGTTCACGGCGACAAGTGCACTGGCGGACAAGGGGAGTATCAACATTCCGGTTATCATCGGAGACTTGACTATTAACAAGAAGTGGAGCTGGTCAATTGCTTTCCGTGGGGCGGACGGCACATCGGTCACGATTACCAGCACCGAGGTCAAGTATCAGAAATCTACCAATGGTAGTACCCCACCGAATGGTACTTGGGAAAATGACCCCCCGACACCGACTGCGGGGCAATACCTGTGGACTCGGACTAAGGTCACATATTCGGATAGTAACTACACCCAAGCATATAGCGTGTCGAGGTATGGTGAAAAGGGAAATGACGGTACCAGCGTAACGGTTAGTAGTACCGAGGTTAAATACGCTTCGAGTTCGAGTGGAACGACCCCACCCGCTGATGGTAGTACATGGAAATCATCACCGGGTGATGTCTCCGTATCACAAGGACAATATTTCTGGACCCGGACTAAAGTAGTTTATTCGGATACTAAAACCACTACGAGTTACAGCGTTACCCGATATGGGGAGGATGGGGATGACGCCTTGCTCCTTATTATTAGTTCAAGTGCTGGTACTATCTTCAAGAACACGAAAGTTAACACGACCCTAACTGCTCACGTTTACAAGGGCGGGGCGGAACTGAACAGCACACAAATTAACGCATTAGGAACGGTCAAGTGGTACAAAAATGGTAGTTATCTGTCCGGAAAGGACGGTATCATATTGAGTGTCGGGACTGGCGATGTGAATAACAAAGCAACTTACGAGGCCCGGTTGGAGAGTTAACCATGGCTGTATTAGCTAAAAACTCAATAACGCTGATATACTTCCTCGATGCTTACGGAGGAGCGGTCGATAATGATTACCCCGGTTCGGAAGAAGACTTCTACGAAATGCTGGGGAGTCTCGAGGGGACGCTTGGGAGCATCGGGGAAGAGTTAGGCGACCTCGATACGGCGATTGGTGAAGTCCGAGCAATTGCTGAAGATGAGATGATAACGCCTTCAGAGAAGGTCGCCTTGACAGGGTTGGTCAAGGAAATCGAAAGGGAGACGAATTGGCTCCTAACGATGCTTCCTGACGGGTCAGTGGTGTCAACCAACCTGAATACTGCGAAGATTGCTCTCGTTAACATGCTTAACAGCTTTATTGATGCAGAGGACTATTCAGATATTGACATGTCTGCGTATGAGACAGTCCACAATACGTATGTTATCTGGGTTCAGGAAGCCTATGAAGCGATTGAGCAAGTGAGGGCAGATGAACTCGTTGCGTTTGATATGGACATCACGGAAAGATACGCTGAATGGGTGTCTTCAATTGAAAACTATGAAGAGAAGATACGAATCGAGTCCGGGAATCTGGCCTTCTATGTCAATAATCAAAAGATGATGGAGCTGACACCAACAGCCCTGAATTTTTATTCGGAGGGCGAACGGGTTTCATACTTTGCGAATCGGAGGATGATGATTGATAACGCGATGGTAATCGAGAAGCTTCATGTCGGCAACCACATCATCGAGAAACATTCAGGGAATCAGTTTACTATCTTTAAGTTTAACGGATAGGACAGGAGAGGGAATATGGCAACTGCATCAAAGAAAATGCCGTTAATCTCGGCGATTAGTCTTTATATTGTGGCTACGCAGAAATCACAGTCGGTCGAGAATAACACTTCGACTATCGAGTATGAAGCGTATTTGTATAACCCAAATTACACTTATTATTATGCTTGGAATGGGGCAACGATGGTGGTCAAGGTCGATGGTTCGACTGTTAAGACTTTGAACAACATTCAGTATGACTTCCGGTCAGGGAGTAGAAAGCAATGTGTCGCTTCCGGGACTACCACAGTCAACCATAGTTCAGATGGTACCAAGAACCTAACGGCGAGCGTTCAAGTCACATTCCCCTCTGCTCACCCGGGGGCTGGTAATGAAACAGTCAGCGTTAGTTTCAATCTGACAACGATTCCTCGAAAGACCGAGGTTACAAGCGTTGCGAATCTGACAATTAATGAAGCGGCAACGACATTAAGCGTGGGGTTGAGTCGAAAGTCGGCTTCCTTTACTCATGTTTTGGCCTTGTCTGTAAATGGGGTCAATATTCCGGATTGGACGACGTCTTCTCATAACTTCACGGGTACACAGTCATGTTCGATTAGCCTTACGAAAGCGAGGGAAATCCTGTCTGCGATGCCAACAAAGGTAACAGCGACCTTGACCGTGACTTGTACCACGAAAAACGCTTCCGGTACGGTCATAGGGAGTCATTCAGCATCGTCAACCTGTACTGTTAATTCTGCCGTCAAGCCTTCGATTACCGGAGCGAGTGTCACGGCGTCAACCCCGGCTGGGGCAATTTCAGGAAGGTCTCGAAGCTATGCCGTAAAAGGGGTCAGTAATCTATCGGTAAACTATTCACCGTCTGCCGGGTATGGGTCAACATTACAGTCGGTTACGGTCGTAATGAATGGAGTCTCCAAGAGCGAAAACCCGGCATCCTTCCCTGCTTCGGCTTCCGGTACAAACACGGCAACAATTACAGCAACTGACAAGCGAGGAAGGACAACAACGGCGACACCTTCAATATCGGTAGTGGATTACTCACCACTAACGGCGCAAGTAACAAATCTCGATAGGCAGTCGGCCAACAACGGGCGGATGACCTTATCGGTTAAGGTTACGACTTCCCAAATACTTTACGGAGGGGCAACCACCAACGGATACGAAATCAAGGCGACTGCACAACCAGTCGGTGGAGGGGCAACAACGACACCCGTCAATGATAAAGTCACGACTGGGTATCTAACGGCTTCGACCCAAACCTATAACCCGACAACGTCTTATTCAGAAACGACTGCTTATAATGTTACTATCACCATCAAAGATGACTATTCGTCCGCCACGATTCAAGGAACGCTGTCAACAGCTTCATATCCGCTGGTTATCGGAAAATACGGAATTGGGGTCGGCAAAGTGCCGCAGGGCGATAGGGTGCTGGATGTGGGAGGCACAATATATGCCGACGATATTTTGCTAGGAGGAGAATCATTATCAGGAGGAACTACGTATAATATTGCTTTAGAAAACGGCTGGACTGGATCGCTACAATGTAAAAAAAATAAATTAGGTCAAGTAAGTGTTAACGGTAGTATTACTCCCGGAACTGTGGAGAATGGTACTTTAATAGCACAACTACCACATTCACCTAAAAATGCACTTGCGTTTGCTGTATATGACTCAGGTAGTGGACTTGTAAAAACACCACTTGCTATTTTCGCGACTGGAAGAATATATGTACAAGCCAGTTCTGGGAATGCGTTAATTGCTGGTAGAACAATAAATTTTGAAACGTTATTTCAAGAAGCCTTTGACGCCGCCGTCACCGTTTTCCGCGACATCCCTCAGCCGCCTTACAAACAGGGCGACCTCTGGCACATGCCCGAGCTTACCGTTGACTACTGGCTTAATTGCGGATTGACCGTCGACCAAGTCATGGCTCTAGGCTTTACCGTCGAGGAGCGCATGGGCGGTCACTCGTATGTATGCACGACTAGCCGCACATCAGGCAACTTTAACCGCTCGGACTGGAAGCTGACCGGGACGGCGGTGAGGTCGAGCCGATAGTGCTTGTCGCGCTCGTTAAGGCGTGGACGGAAGGCGAGGCGGTCAAGGTCGGGGAGTTGCGATCATACAACGGCACGGTCTACAAGGCAATCCAAGCGCACACGACGCAAGACGACTGGAAGCCGCCCG
>LSQX01018555.1_pt1 | contig 18209 bp, 16 predicted proteins | sample 654561 | NCBI WGS metagenome assembly LSQX01 (sample SAMN04489861, study PRJNA283612) | anaerobic digester metagenome | isolation source: 4 biogas reactors fed with cattle manure at either 37C or 55C with and... | place: Denmark: Kongens Lyngby | collected 2014
GGAAGGCCAAGAAAGTGTCTTGACTGGAAAACACCTTTAGAGGTTTTTCAACACGAAGTGTTGCACTTAATTTGACAAACCATCGAATTCAATACTTAAATGGCGAATAAATTTAAATAAGATAATTTAAAGGAGATGATTATGCAGCATCGAGGTGAAGTGCTCTTTGATCGCAATGAAATTCAAGCGATGGTAAAGAAGCTGGGGGCAGTTTTAACTGAAGAGTATAGAGATAAAAATTTAATGGTAATCAGTCTATTAAAAGGGGCCTTTGTTTTTACAGCAGATTTAATTCGTGAAATCAAACTTCCTCTAGTGGTGGAGTTTATGATTACCTCCAGCTATGTCGATAAAAGTACGAAATCTACAGGTTTTGTAAATATTCTGCAGGATGTCAACCGAGATATTACCTCCTTTGATATTTTAATTGTCGACGATATTATCGATTCAGGCTATACAATGAAACATGTATATGATGTTTTATCTAGTCGTGGGCCCAGAAGTATAAAAACCTGTACTCTTTTGGATAAGCCTATTCGGCGACAAACTCCCTTTGAATGCGACTATATTGGCACCAGTGTGGATGATCATTTTATCGTTGGCTATGGTCTGAATCTTGGGGATTATTATCGCAATGAAGATCATATTTTTATTTACAAGGAATAAAAAAAGCAGGTTTAGCCTGCTTTAATTTTTTCTAAGACGGATAAAATCGCCCGAAGAAGGGGTTGTTGAGGATCCTTTGTGGATATCCATAGATGGATACCACTATCTAAACTCAAATCCCGGCGATAACGTCTTAAAACAAGATCCTTTTCTAAATCAAATGTTCCAAGATCCTTTTGACTGTAAACCGAAGCTACCACTCTTAATTGAGTAAGCAATTCTTCGGTGTTAAAGGGTCTAGCCATGGTGATATTGAAAAAGTAATTGTGCAAGGGGCTGGCGTTGTATTCTTTATGGGTCACTGTAATTCGAAGGCTATCATTATCGAGAATTTTTGACATTTCATTTATACTATTGATTTCTGAGGTATCGTAATCATTTTGCAAAAAAAAGTCTTTATTGGGCTCTTTATCCTGAGATATGATACTGACCCTTTTGATATGGAACCGACGGTCAAGGCTGTGGATTACCGGCACAAAGAGGGCTGTATCAAAGCTGGGTAAGCTGACTAAATTATGTTTTAATACAAGCTCATCATTTACTGGGGGTAAAATCAGAGGAATTGTGGGGTCACTTATAAATGCTCCCGTGGTATCGATGATTTTTAAATCAAGAAGCTCTGTTGCTAGGATTGCTTCTTGGTAGTCTTCTTGAGGAAAAAAAATCACTACTTNNNNGGTAGTACGGGAACCTCTTCGCCCTTAAACTCAATAAGCGGACTTAAATCACTGTTATGGTAAAAGCTTAGGGTCCAATGATCATCGCTATTTCTTAATAAATCAATAAATGCCTCGGCTAAGGGACTCCGAGGTCCAACAATTGCTATTTTCATACTTCCCTCCAAGAACATTATAGTATAAAGAGAAGATAAAGAAAAGTCTTACTTAAAAGGAGAACCATGTATAAAGAATTTGCACGTATATACGATATTTTGATGAAGAATTTTCCCTATGAGGACTATCAAAATATCATTGAGAAACTGCTACCACCCCGAGGCAAAATCTTGGAAATCGGATGCGGTACAGGAAAGATGACCCATTATTTTTTTCATAGGGGAGCCGAAGTCCATGCCTTGGATACCTCGCCAAATATGCTCAGCTTCGCAAAACGAAATCTTCCTGGAGTAAATTTTTATTTAGGAACCCTTGAAGAAATGGATATGGGAGGTTTCGACCAAATTTTCGCCTGTGTTGATGTTGTTAATTACTATCTTAGTGAAGAGGAACTCAGACTTTTCTTTGCCAGTGTAAAGCGCCACATGAAGGGAGAGTTTTTGTTTGATCTAAGACACCCTAGTGCCATGGAAAGAGACTTAGCAAATCAGACATTTTTCTATGAAGAAGAGCTGGGGGATTTACTTTGGATAAACGAAAGAGAAGGAGATATTCTGTTTCAAGAAATTATTTTATATTGGAAAGAAAACAATGCCTATATAAAAAGTTCAGAAGAGCACGCTCAAAAAATATGGGCACCAGAGATGGTGGAAAGATTAATTGTTGAAGCAGGACTGCTAGTGAAAGAAAAGATCGAAAATCCCGAAAGAATCTACTATCTTTGCGGTTTGACAGAAGCGGAGCCGGGGTAGTATAATAGCTAGGAGCAGTGACGAAAGACGAGTACTTTGGATGTCATAGGGTTACAGAAAAAGGCGATGATGAGAAGCCTTCCAAACACCAAAGGAAAACCACTTTCTAGCTTCGGGTAAGTAGCTATGGTGAAATCCCGACGTAGGATTGCGTTAAATCATTAGAGATATCGTATGATAAAATAGGTGGAACCGCGGATACGCCCTAGTAGGGCGTATTTTATTTTAGGAGGAAGTCATGATAAAGGTTACATTTCCCGATGGAAATATAAGAGAGTACGAAAAAGGTGTGGAACTCTACCAGGTGGCAAGGAGCATTTCCGAAGGACTTGCAAGAAATATGCTTGGAGCTATAGTCAATGGAACCACAAGAGGCATGCAAGAAACACTTAAAGACGACAGTTATGTTGAATTTGTTGACTTTAATCGACCCGAAGGACGCAGTATATTTTGGCATACCAGTGCCCATATTATGGCTCTGGCAGTGCAAAGATTATGGCCCGATGTAAAATTTGCTATCGGCCCTGCTATTGATGATGGTTTCTACTATGATTTTGATACCGAGCACCGTTTTACCCCCGAGGACTTATCTGCTATTGAAGCTGAAATGGAAAAAATTATTAAAGAGGGCCATGAGCTAAAGCGTTTTGTCATGGATCGTCAGGAAGCTCTGGATAAATTTGCAAAGGAAGGGGAAGTTTACAAAGTAGATCTAATTGAGAACTTTCCTGAAGGGGAAGAAATTTCCTTCTATGTCCTTGGCGAATTTGTCGATTTATGCCGTGGTCCCCATTTGAGGGATATACGAAAGGTAAAAGCCCTAAAACTTTTGAGTATTGCTGGCGCCTACTGGCGAGGCGACGAAAAAAACAAAATGCTCCAGAGAATTTATGGAACAACTTTTGAGAAGAAAAAGAGCCTGGAAGATTATCTTAGAAGATTAGAAGAGGCCAAAAGGCGTGATCATAGAAAACTGGGTAAAGAGATGAAGCTTTTTAGTATTCATCCAGAAGGCCCAGGTTTTCCTTTTTTCCATCCCAAGGGAATGATCTTAAGAAATATCCTTGAAAACTATTGGAAAGAAGAACACCAAAAGGCTGGCTACGGTGAGATTAAAACACCCATTATTCTTAATGAATCCCTTTGGCACCAATCGGGGCACTGGGATCACTACAAAGAAAATATGTATTTTACAACCATTGATGAAGGAAATTATGCCGTAAAACCCATGAATTGTCCTGGAAGTATTCTGGTTTACAAAGAAGATCTTTTTAGCTACAGGGATTTACCTCTTCGCTGGGCTGAGCTGGGTCTTGTTCATCGCCATGAACTGAGTGGTGCTCTTCATGGACTTATGCGTGTCAGAGCCTTTACTCAGGACGACGCCCATCTGTTTATGTTACCCTCACAAATTAAAGATGAATTAAAAGATGTAATGCGTCTTGCTGATAAGATTTATAAAACCTTTGGCTTCGAGTATCATGTGGAGCTCTCAACTCGACCTGAAAATTCTATGGGTAGTTTGGAGCAGTGGGAGAGCGCTACAGACAGTCTTAGAGAAGCCTTAGTGGAAATGAAGATTGACTATATCCTAAATGAAGGCGACGGAGCCTTTTACGGCCCTAAGATAGACCTTCATCTTAAAGATGCCATCGGCAGAACTTGGCAATGTGGAACCATTCAGCTGGACTTTCAAATGCCCGAGCGCTTTGAATTAGGCTATATCGATGCCGACGGAGAGCGCAAGCAGCCTGTTATGATTCATAGAACCATTCTCGGTAGCGTCGAGCGTTTTCTTGGCAATTTGATTGAACAATTTGCCGGAAAGTTTCCTCTTTGGATTGCTCCGGAGCAAGTGAGGGTTATTCCTGTTACCAGCCGTCATAGCGATTTTGCTCAAAAAGTGGAAAAAGAGTTGTTGGAAAAGGGCTTTAGAGTAAGTTTAGACAACCGAAGTGAGAAGGTTGGCTATAAGATTCGCTCAGCTCAGGTAGAAAAAGTTCCTTATATGCTGGTAATAGGTGATAAAGAAATTGAAACCGGTCTCTTTACCGTACGTCATTTTATTGAAGGTGTATTAGAAGACATGGCCATGGAAGAATTTATTGACAAAATGTCAGAGGAAATTCTTTCTAAAAAATACTATCTCGATAAAATAGAAGATTGATTTTTATAAAAAGCTCAGAGGCAATAAAGAGATTGTATTGAAGTAAAGAAAGTACCTGATCAGATATATTTGGATGTAAAAAACTGTAAAACCCAAGAAGATGCTTTGAAAAGCCTTGACAATCCACGGGTTTTTCTGATATGATAACCAAGGTAAACAAAGTAGAAAGTCCGTTTCTCACCTTACGGCCGAAGTCGTGGGTTAATATTTATTTTTAAGTGCGGGCTTTTGCGTTCGCACTTTTATTTTTTATAGGGGGTGACTGTTATTAAGAAAACAGAAATTAATGAGGAAATCAGAGACGCAGCTGTTCGACTCATCGGAGCAAATGGAGAGCAGTTGGGGATCGTTTCCGCACGAGAAGCACAAAACTTAGCCAATGAAGCGAAACTCGATCTAGTAAAGATTGCTCCACAGGCGGATCCGCCGGTGTGCAAACTTATGGATTATGGTAAGTTTCGTTATGAGCAAGCAAAACTTGAAAAAGAAGCTAGAAAAAAACAAAAAGTTATACAAGTTAAAGAAATTCGTCTCGGTATGAATATTGAAGATAACGACCTTAACACCAAAGCCCGCCATGCCATTAAGTTCCTTGAAGCAGAGGACCGCCTAAAAGTTTCTCTGCGTTTTCGAGGTCGCCAGATGATGCATAGAGAGCAAGGAATGGAAGTTATGAAACGATTTACCGAAATTATTAAAGACCATGGGACTTTAGATAGGCAACCCAATTATGAGGGCAGAGCCCTTGTTGCTTTCTATTCCCCGGTTAAGAAATAAGGAGAATAGTATGCCAAAAATGAAAACGCGAAGCAGTATTGCAAAACGCTTTAAAAAGACAGCTTCGGGTGGTTTAAAACGCAATTCACAACACACCCGACATAAACTTGGCAAAATGGATGCCAATCGAAAAAGAAGATTAAGAAAGGCCTCGATGGTAAGCGAATCAGATCTCAAACGCATCATCAGTGGCATTCCTTACTAGGGGGTAGAATATGGCTAGAATTAAAGGCGCTGTAAACGCCAAGAAAAAACACAAAAAAGTATTAAAACTCTCCAAGGGTTTTTATGGTCAAAAAAGCAAAGTATTTAGAGCTGCCAATCCCGCTGTAATGCGCTCCATGCGCTCTCAGTTTATCGGTAGAAAACTTAGACGTCGTGATTTCAGAAAACTCTGGATTACACGTATTAATGCAGCGACAAGGTTGAATGGACTGAGCTATAGTAAATTTATGCATCTGCTTAAAGAAGCAGGCATTCAAATCAATAGAAAAATGCTGGCTGAAATGGCAGTAAATGATGCGGCTTCCTTTGCCGCCTTGGTAGATTCTGTTCGTTAATTAACGAGGAGGAGAGATGAAAGGAATTAAAAAGAAGCTGGTTATCATTTTATTACTTCTCTTGGCCCTAGGCTCCTGCTCTAAAAAAGAAGAAGGAATCTCTCCAACCGAAAAAGATGAAACGCCCGCAGAAGTGTCTTCGGGTTTTTCTTTTTCTAGGGATGAAAACCTTCGTCTTTTTGAAAATAAAGGAAAAGTGTATATCCAAGCCGAGCAAACAAAAGAAGTATTATGGGATCAACAAAAACTCCAAGATACGGACTATCGCGAGAAAATCTTTGAAAGTGGAGAACTTTCCTTTAGTTTGGAAAAGGGAGAACTCTATCTTTTTGATAAACAAGAAGTAAAAATGATTACCGAGGGAATTTTGGATAGTTTTGTCATTGAGGATAAATTACTGTATTCACAGGAACAAGGAATCTTCCTTCTTAATTTCACTCGTAAGATTCCGCAGCTTATCAAAGAAAATGTTCAAGGAGAGCCACCCTATCAGTTAAAAAACTTCAAACTTCTCGAAGGAGGAAAGTACTTTCTCTATTATAATGAAGAAGAAAGTATCACCGATATTTATCTAAGTGAAGCTTTGGAACATGTCATGAGTTTTGATGGGAGAGTGAGCGCCACTTCCTGGGTGGATGATTCTTTTCTTTTTGAAGATCAAGAAAATATTAATCGTATTGGTTTTTATCAAATCAGCTCCGAAGAAGTCAGCAAATTTAATTTAACGACAAAAAATGAAAAAGTCCTCTTTAGCCCCGAATTCGATTCTCAGGGTAGGATTCGCTTTATCAGTGAAAAAGATGGGATTTTATCATTAAATAAGCTAGATGCACAAACTCAGATGGTTAAGAAAATTAATATGATGAAAGGTGAAGACCTAATAGATCAAGAAGTAATTGATGATGTACATGTTTTCCGTTTTAAAAATCATTTCTTTTATTCCTATGATGATAATGAATATCATTTTTATGCTCTTGAATCCGATGGATTGAACTTCACAAAGGATTTGATTTTTGTTGTTAAAGATACAGAGTTAAAGGTGGTTGAAAAAGACACCTACAAAAGCTATTCCTTAAAGGGCAAACCCACCCAAAGTCTAGGCACATCCTCAGCCTTTTACTATACTTATGAAAAAGATGGTAAGCAGTGGTTGGATAGGATAAAACTAGACCTTTAGGAGGTGAAGCATGAAACGACCTTGGTTTTTATGGGGTCTTATCATGTTTCTTTGTTGCTTTTCTAAGATCACCGGGATGGAGATTGTCTTCATCCCGCTTTTCGTATTGTTGTTTATTTTATTTCCATCAAAAACTTGGATAGTCATGCTGCTTATTCTTCTACGTCTTTTTCTACCCGCACAGGAAATTCAACAGGAGCAAGGCCTCTGTCAATTAAGAAAAATATCCCCTCTTAAAAACGACATGGTCCTAAGCATTGAGGGACGCCGCTACATTTTAAAAAACTTTGAAGGGGAAGAAGGGTTATATAAGGGTGATTTTACCCTAGAGGAATTTTCTGAAAAAAGAAGTCCTAGTGGGTTTTGTGAAAAAGACTATTACAATTCCCTGGGCTTTAAGGCAAGGGGCCTTCAATGGCGAGGCGAGGCCTTGGAGGTAAAACCTTTTCTTCTAACTATTATTCGACAAAAGATTTTTGATAGAGCCGCAGTATTTGGAGAGTATCAAGGCCTTGCCTACAGTCTGGTCTTTGGTCTTAAAGAGGGTCTAAGTCCCGATGAAAAGACTCTTTTTAGTAGCATAGGTCTTATGCATCTTTTTGTAGTCAGTGGACTGCATTTGGGCATCTATTATCGTAGCTGCCTTTACATTGTAAAACATTTTGGAGGACCTCATATTTGCGGAGAAATTTTAGGACTATCTCTCATATTTTTCTTCTGTTGCCTGAGTGATTTTCATGTTAGCAGTGTACGTACATTTTTAATTTACATTCTCGAAAGTATTGCTTTTCATAGGAAGAAAAAGCTGGATCCTCTAGAGGCAATGGGATTTGTTGGCTTTTTTCTTCTTTTCTATCGGCCAAGTTATGCAACGAGCTTTTCTTTTATTTTAGGCACACTGAGCTATGGAATCCTAAGGGTTGCTAGAGTAAATTCTTTGATTTTTATGTATGTTCTTATGTTTCCACTGCAGCTGATCTTTGTTTCAGAAATAAAGATTCTTTACTATCTTGTCAACAGTCTTCTGGCAGGTCTTATGGTTGTGATTTTGCCAATTCTCATGTTAGGCTTTGTGTTTTCCTTTCTTGCCCAAGCCGTTGGATATCTTTTTACCGCTCTTATGGGTAGTTTAGAATTTGTAAACAAAATACCCTGGGCTTGGCATTTTACGCCACCGGGTTGGCTCAGCCTCTTTGTCTTTTATGGCTTTTTGTTTGCAGGGGTTTTGGCAAGAGAGAATAAAGAAGAATATTTTTTTATCCGCTCTAAGAAAAGCATCGGGATATTCCTCTTTTTATTCTTAGTTTTGTTTCAGTTTGAGAATAGTTATAGAAGGTTTGGACTGCATTTTTTGGATGTCGGTCAGGGGGACAGTTCTCTTCTTATTACCGACAGCGGAAAGACTCTTCTTATCGATACAGGTAGGGGTAGGGCCATTCACGAACATTTACAATCTTTGGGTATCTATAGCCTAGATATGGTTATTATCACTCATTTTGATGAAGATCATTCTAAGGAACTGAATAAATTGCACTATAAAAAGCTTTACTACCCTAAGGGCAGTCACTACCCTCAGGGGTATCCCCTTGAAGAAGGTGACGTCATCCAAATCGATGATGTTTCTCTTCGTTTTATTTCTCCGGCGGAGTTAAGATATGATGATAATGAGGACTGTCTTGTTTTTGTTATGAATTATAAAGGTAAAAAAATTCTCTATACCGGCGATGTGGGTATAAAAAGGCTAAAGGAGCTTCCCCGTGAAAGGGTGGATATATTAAAATACCCCCACCATGGAAGTCGTCATTCTCTAGAGAGAAGCTATTATGACGCAGTAGATCCACAAATAGTCATTTTAAGCTATGGAAGAAACAACTATGGCCATCCTCACCCTGAAGTAATGCAGTACTTAGAACCACAATTTAAGGTGTTTGAGACCTTTAATGACGGAAGCCTCCATCTAAAAAACAGAGGGTATAGAAGCTATTAGAGAGAAAATATGGTAAACTATTTTCTAGAGGTGAACAATGGATTATCAACAAGCTTTAAAAGAATTAAAGAATAACCGTTTCCCGCCTAGTGTTACCATTGAAGGCGAAGAAAGTTATCTGATTTCTGATCTTATTCAGAAGGTATCAGACAACTTTATCGAACCGGGGATGGAGGACATTGACCTAAGCCGTTTTGATGGCAAAGATCTAAGAGAAATGGATTTTCAAAGCGCCATTCAGAGTCCCTCTCTTTTTTCTCAAAGAAGAATCATAATTGTTGAAGATGCTCAGAAGTTCAGTATTAGCTCACAAAGCGAGAAAATGCTTAAAGAATTATTTGAAGGGATTTTGGTTATTTTTTTGCCCTCGGCCAAGGATGGTTCCTATCGAAAGCTTTCTTCTTTGACAACAAAGATTGACTGCCAAAAAATAAAACGCCCCCAAATGGAGGCCTGGATCCGTAAAGAAATGAGACTAAAGGGAAAGGTCATGGAGAGCGATGCCATGGCTTTGTTAATAGATCAAAGCAGGTATCTTGAATATCGATCCAGCGTTACCCTCTTTTATGTTAAAAGCGAGCTGGATAAAATGGCTTCTTTAGAGGAAAAAGAAATTACCCTAAAGAGAGTAGAAAGCCTAATGCATGTGGCCCCTGAAGAGAATCTTTATCTTATGATGGAACAATTGGCAAAAAGAAACAAAAGGCAAGTTTTTCGTCTTTATAGCGATTATCTTACTTCGGGAAACAGTCTCTACGCCCTAGTCCCTGCCATGGTAAGAAACTATTATCAACTTTTAGAGGTAAAAGTTCTTCAAGAAGCCGGTGTTCCCATGCAAAGCTGGGATAAACCACTGGGAATAAGTAGTAATTTTATCAAACGAAAGTTAATCTCCAGTGCTTCGGGATTAACTCGAAGCGAACTTCTTAAATCTCTGGATCGCACTTTGGAGTGGGAGGCACTTTATAAATCTCAAAGTGTAGATATGCACAGTTTGATCCAAAACCTCTTACTGGAGTTATTGTCTTTATAAAAACAAAAAAATGGCTTGAGCCATTTTATTGTTGCATATTATTTAACTGTTTAGCCAGTCTTGAGACTTTTCTGTCGGCATTATTTTTATGAATCACGCCTTTAGAGGCAGTTTTACGGATTACTCGCTCTGCGCTTTTGAATTTATCCTTAGCATCGTTTACATCGCCTTTGGCGACTGCTTCTTGGAATTGACGCACATAAGTTCTCATTTTCGTTTTTTGTACTTTGTTCAAAGCAGTCTTTTTACGAATAACAAGAATTCTCTTTTTTGCAGATTTAATATTAGCCACGATTTCACCTCCTCGTCTAAACTTAACAGAATGATGATAGCATGAATCCAATGGTTAAGCAAGGTTTTTTTGTTCAGCTTTTCAAGTTTTTCTATCCGTGATATAATACAAACTGGAGGAAAATAAGTAAATGGAATTAGATCGCATTCGAAATTTTTCAATTATAGCCCATATTGATCATGGGAAGAGTACCCTGGCCGACCGCCTTATTGAGAAAAGTGGCGCTTTAACCCAGCGCGAAATGAAGAATCAGGTTCTCGATAATATGGATTTAGAGCGGGAGAGGGGTATCACGATTAAATTGCAAACATCCCGTTTATATTATAAAGGTAAAGACGGTTTGGATTATATTTTTAATCTGATCGATACACCGGGACATGTAGACTTTAGTTATGAAGTCTCACGCAGCCTCGAAGCATGCGAGGGTGCTTTGCTTGTAGTAGATGCCGCCCAAGGCGTTGAAGCTCAAACCATTGCCAATGTATATTTGGCCGATGGAGTAGGACTGACGATTGTCCCTGTTATAAATAAAATTGATCTGCCTTCAGCTCGAGTGGAAGAAATAAAACAAGAGATTGAAGATATTATCGGAATTGAAGCAGATGATGCACCTTTGATAAGTGCGAAAACCGGCCTTAATATCGAAGAAGTTTTTGAAGCCATTATCAAGAAAGTGCCCCCACCCCAGGGGGATGCGAAGGCGCCGTTAAAGGCCTTGGTTTTTGATTCTTTCTATGATTCTTACAAAGGGGCCATCCCTCTAATAAGAGTTTTTGATGGTGAAGTAAAAAAAGGCGACGAGGTCTATATGATGGCCTCCAAGCAAAGTTACGAGGTTACGGAAGTAGGGATCTTTACTCCAGTAATGACTACTGTTGCATCCCTAATGGCTGGCGATGTAGGTTATCTTTGTGCCAGCGTTAAAGATGTACGACACGTCCGCGTAGGTGAAACCATCACCCATACCAATCGAAAGGTGGAAAAGGCTTTACCGGGTTATAAAAAAGCTTTACCAATGGTGTTTTGTGGACTCTATCCCGCCGAGGGCGAGGATTATGAGAATATAAAAGATGCCCTGGATAAGCTCCAATTAAATGATGCAGCCCTTACCTTCGAGCCCGAAACCAGTGTGGCTCTTGGCTTTGGCTATCGCTGTGGATTCTTAGGGCTTCTTCATCTTGAAATAATTCAAGAGCGCCTAGAAAGGGAATTTGATCTTGATCTTATTGCTACGGCTCCCAGTGTCATTTATAAAGTAGTAACCACTTCCGATGAAACTCTTTTTATCCAAAACCCCAGTAATTTACCTGATCCAACCAAGATTGCTCATTTTTATGAACCCGTTGTTAAGGCCAATATCTTTGTTCCCAAAGAATACGTTGGGAATGTTATGGATCTTTGTCAGAACCGAAGGGGTGAATTTATTCATATGGAATATATTGATGAGCGAAGGGTACTTTTAGATTATTATCTTCCCCTTAACGAGATTATCTATGACTTCTTTGACGCTCTTAAGAGTAAAACCAGGGGATATGGTTCTTTTGATTATGAATTTCATGATTATATCGAGAGCAATCTTGTAAAAATGGATATACTCATTAATAAAGAACTCATTGATGCCTTTAGTATGATTGTGCATCGTGATAAATCGGTTCCTAGGGGAAGACAAATTGTGGAACGGCTAAAGGACGTTATTCCCAGGCAACAATTTCCGATTCCTATCCAATCGGCCATCGGCAATAATGTTATCGCCAGAGAGACAATAAGAGCTCTTAGAAAAGATGTTACTGCTAAATGTTATGGGGGAGATATCAGCCGAAAGAAAAAGCTTCTAGAAAAACAAAAAGCAGGGAAAAAGAGAATGCGTCAATTTGGAAGTGTAGAGATTCCTCAACAAGCTTTTCTTACTGTTCTTAAATTCGATGAAGAATAATCTGGCTCTTTATATCCATCTGCCCTTTTGTAGTAAAAAATGTACCTATTGTGATTTTTTGAGCTTTTCTGCTAGCCAAGAGACTCGCAGACTATACCTGGAGTCTTTGCTAAAAGAAATGGATCTCTATAGGGATCTTTTTAAAAGTAGACAAATTACAAGTCTTTATTTTGGTGGTGGTACGCCCAGTTTACTCAGTGCACGGGAGCTTGAGTATCTGCTTCAGGGAGTTTTTAAAAGGGTAACTCCCAGAGGAGAACTTGATTTTGAAATGAACCCCGATGATGTTAACTGGGAAACTCTTGACATTCTAAAAAACTTTGGAGATTTCAGAATAAGTCTCGGTTCTCAGAGTTTTGATGAAGAGCTTTTAAAACTCTTTGGCAGAACCCATGGAGTGCAAGAAATATTTAAAGCCGTGGAGACCATAAGAAAATCTGGATTTAAAAATATATCCTTAGATCTCATCTATGCCGTTGAGAAGAAGTTTACTATGACAAAGAATCTTGAAGCTTTGTCGCAAATTATTCCAGAGCATCTTTCTTGCTACGCTTTAGAATTGCACCCCACGCGCCCCTTAGCTAAAATCCTCAAAGAGCCCGATGAAGAGCTTTATATTCGAGATTGGCAGCACTTAAAAGATGGGCTAAAGAAACTGGGTTATGAGCGCTATGAGATATCCAGTTTCGCCAAAGATAAAAACTATAGCCAGCACAATTTGAATTATTGGCAGGGCGGAGATTATCTGGGTCTTGGCCTAGGAGCTCACGGACTATTAAGTCCTCGGCGTTATGCCAACGAGAGAAATTTGAAAAAATATTTTCATCGCCTATCCCAAGGCGAATTGCCAATAGATGAGCAAATTCTCCTTACTGATAAAGAACGTCGCTTTGAGATATTTATGTTAGGTCTTCGAGTGGTAGAGGGAATAGATTTGAAAAACCTCTTCCCTCTAACTCCTCAAGAAGAAAAGGCCATAGCAAAACACAAAAAGAATGGCCTGATGCAACAAAGGGGGGAACTCTTAGGCATGACAGAAGAAGGTTTTGATCTGTTTAACTATGTATTGGTTGATTTTATGTAAAATAGCCTTTAGAAATCAGCTGTGATACAATAGCCTAACAGAATTGGAGGTTACATGTACAAAAATACCATCGACGAAAAACTTGAAGAACTTCGTTTTTCAAGACTGGGACTCTCTGAAGAAGAGCGTACCCAGAGACGTCAAGACCATGGATATAATGAGCTTGTAAACAACGATCATCGTTCATTTCTGAGCTTATACGGCGAAGGATTGCGCTTGCCGGCTCTTAAGGTGCTTTTCATAGCTGCGCTATTTTTTGCCTTTGTTCGACGATTTGAAGAATCCTTAATCCTATTAGGGATCTTTGTTCTTTACAGCCTTATCGGAAGTATAAAAAGTTATCGAGGGCAAAAAGCTAGAGAAATATTCCTTAAACAAAATATTCCTACCTGCAAGGTTCTGCAAGAAGAAAATATCATTGAACTCCCTATGCGGGACTTGGTACCTGGAGATATTGTCCTATTGGAAGAGGGGGATATTATCCCCGCCGATGGGCGTTTAATTGAGGGAGACCAGCTTTGGATTGATGAATCCCTTCTTACTGGAGTAGAACACCCTTTTTGTAAAGATGTCAGCTTCACCACCGTGGAAAATATTCCCTTGGGTGAACGGGCCAATATGGTCTATGCTTCGACCCTAGTCTGTGAAGGCCAAGGCCTTATGATTGTAACCAATACCGGAATGGGGACAGAGGTCGGCAAAGTTGCCTTTATGCTTTATAAAGATGAAGAATCAGAGTCACTACTGGATAAAAAACTGATGAGCCTAGGTAAAGGATTTAGATTCTTCGTTATAGTCCTTTCTATTGCTCTGGGAGTGTATTCTTTTCTGAAGGGAAAAATGTTCGATGAAGCGATTTTTGTTGTCATAGCTCTTGCTTTGGCCGCTTCGCCCAAGACTTTTGAATCTTTGGTGCTTAGTCTTGTGTCCTTTGGTTCTCTTCGTTTTTCAAAGCATGATATTGGCCTTAAGAAATTTGAAACCATAGAGAATCTTAGTAGCGTATCCTTGCTTTTGCTTGATGAAAGGCCTTTTTTAACTGATGATACCCTCAGGGTCAAAGACCTATCTAGCACCCACGAGGAGGATGAAGTCCTTATAAAGAAAATTTGCCTTCTAGCGGCTTCAGAAAACACAGAAGAAAACAGTGAGACCTTAAAGGCCCTACGCCGCTTTGTGATTGAGGAAGATCCCAACCTGGACCGATCCTTGGAAGCCTATACCTTTGTGGAAAGACTTTCTGCTAGCGATGGCAGTGATCTGTTTAGCAGTCACTACGAAATTCAAGACAAAGGTTTTACCTTTGCCCTAGGAAATCTAGAGGATGTTTTGGGCATTTCAGGATTCTATCACTTAGATGACCAATTTTTACCCATTGAAGAAGAAATACGCCAAGGTATTCTGGAAACCAGAACTCAATTTGAAAACGAAGGTAAAAGGGTTATTGCCCTAGCTTATAAAGACGAGGTGACGTCGGCTAGAGATAATTTGAACTTCCTAGGTCTGGTTGCTTTGGGGGATCCGGGTCGCGGTGGAGTCAAAGAAGCCATCAAAACCTTAAAAAATGCTGGCATACGGCCAATCCTTTTAACCAGAAGTTCTATTGAGCTAGGTTCTGAACTTGCTAGAGAGCTCAGTATTCTTATTCCAGGTTATGAGATTATCACCGGAGAAATAATGAAATCAATGTCAGAAGAAGACTTTGAATTGGTTGTTGAAAATTATTCGGTATATGTTGATTTAAGCTCTGAGCAGCGGAGCCAATTAGTAAAAATGTGGAAGAAAAAGGGCGCCAAAGTAGCCATAACCACCGAGGATGCCCAAGGTTTGTCAGCTTTTGTAGAAGCAGATATTTCAATTGCTTCCCAAAGTCAAAAAAGTGGTGTCATTAAACAAGAGGCAACGCTTCTTCTTCCCGAAGACAGAATTATGTCCTTTGGCGAAGCGGTAGCTGAGGCCCGAAGAATTTTCTATAACTTAAGAAAGAAAGTTCGTTTTGAATTGAGTATTGGTCTTGCTCTTCTTATAGCAATGATAGCTGTTATGGCTATGTTTAACGAGTTTGCCTTTAGCTATTTGTCCCTTATATGGCTGGGTTTTGTCGTAACAGCCCTTCCTGGTTTGGCCCTGGAAAGAGAGGCTATGGAGCGAAATATTATGATCCAAAAGCCACCGCTTATAGAAAAAGGACTGATTACAAGGCGAAGCTTTATCTTAAGCCTTTTCGAAGCTTTACTCATTGCAGCGGTAACTGTAGTAGCCTATTATGTTTTAGTTTCTAGCAATAAAGAGATGGCAAGAACACTTAGTTACGCTACCTTTGGTTTTGGGATTCTTTTTCAATCCTTTGGACTACGAAACAGCCAATCCGTTCTTGGAAAAGGATTTTTTTCCAATAAAAGCTTTTTTGCTGCCTTTGTATTATCGGCGGTTCTCGTAATCCTTCCTGTAATATTACCGGTTCTAGCAAAGGTTTTCACCATGGTGAATTTACCCCTTCAGTACTGGGGTCTCTCGGTGGGTTTGGCCTTTGTTCCGGTTATAGTTACTGAACTAAGAAAGATATTTATAAAAGAATAAGGTAGAAGTTTTGAGGCATCTTACAGATGCCTCTTTTTTTTATTTGCAAATTATGAGATAGGCTTATTCAGTGGATATAAATAGCAGAGAATGGATGTTTTGAATTTATTGTTTTGTAGAAGATATTTAATGCGACATTTTGTGTCTTATAGATTAAGATTTCATAGCTAGCTATAAAAGTTTTTTAAGGTTCCGAAAACGCTTTTTCTTTTATCCTTAGTTATGATTTAATTTGAAAAATTCTGTTGACAAGACCAATGGATTGGGTATAATGGTATTAGCACTCAATCAATACGAGTGCTAATACGGAGTGAGATATGTTAACAACAAGACAAATTGAGATTTTAAAACTGATTGTAGACGACTTTATACTTACAGGTCAACCCGTAGGTAGCCGAAGTTTGTCTAAGACTCCTCATCTTAAGGTTTCTTCAGCCACGATTCGAAATGAAATGGCTGACCTGGAAGAATACGGCTATGTCATACAGCCTCATATTTCTTCTGGAAGGATACCTTCGGAACTTGGGCTTCGATTTTACGTTGATTCACTCTTAAAGCACCACGAGCTTGCCAATTCCATTAGTTCTCAAATTCATTCCTTGTATTTTATGCGATACGAAGAAAATAGCAATTTATTAGAGCAGGCGGCTCGGCTATTAAGTCACAGTTCTGAAATGACGGTGATTATAACAGAGCCAAAGTTTACCGCAAGGCGACTAACGAATATGAAGCTCATAAAGATGAGTTCATCAAAGGTCCTTCTTGTACTTATTACCGATACAGAAGATGTCAAGACCATGGTTCTTAGTTCCAAGGATTTTTCTCAAGATGAGCTTGATGCACTAAATATTGAATTTTCGAATTTAGTACTTGATCGCTCCCTTGATGAAATATCCCTAAAGGACTTTGGCAAAGTTAAGGGTAATCATATCCATTTGAGTCAGCTTATTGATTATATTTTACCAGCTCTTAAAGATGCTTTAATAAGACTGAATAAGGAATATATTATTGTATCTGGAAGAGAGAACTTGTTAAGGCCAGGTTATTTTACCGATTTGGATCTAGCTCGAAAAGCCCTAGGGACTCTTAAAGATCCTATGTCTGTTTTAGAGATTCTTGATAGTGGAACAAACCAGCTTAGTGTACGCATTGGTGCCGAGCTTGGAAACGATATCTTTAGTGAGTTTTCCATTGTTCAGAGCAGCTACGACTACGGTGGTGGTCAAAGGGGTCAAATTGCACTTTTAGGTCCCAAACGTATGGATTATAGTAAAGTTGTGAGCATGGTTGAAGTTGGAGCAAAGACCCTGACAGATTTATTTTCAGGGATACATCTATAGGAGGTTTGTGTGGATAAGGAAGAATTAACAGTTACCGAAGAAAAAAAAGTAGAAACAGTAACAGAAACGGAAATAGAAACTGAAACAGAAAAAGAAGAGGTTCAAAAGGCTACCGAACCCATTGAAAATTTACAAGCAGCACAGGATGATAGCCTTAAGAGTGAATTGGATAAGTTAAACGACCGTTACCTTCGCCTACAGGCTGAGTATTCTAATTTTCGTAGGCGTACCGAGGAAGAAAAAGGAAATATTTATCGCCTTGGAAATGAACGATTGATTGTTGAACTTTTACCTGTATTGGACAATTTTAATAGAGCAATTGAGAATATGCAAAGCAATGATGTTCCAAAAAGCTACTTGGACGGCGTAGAAATGATAAGAAAATCACTCCTCAAAGTACTTGAAAAGGAAGGTCTCCAGTGTATTGACGCCTGTGGAAAGGACTTTGACCCAGAAAATCATCATGCTGTTTTAATGGAAGATTGTGATAAGAATGATCCCGGTATTGTTCTGGAAGAACTTCAAAAAGGCTATAAACTAAAAGATAAAATGATACGACCCACTATGGTGAAGGTATCAAAATAGGAGGAATAAATGGCAAAAATTATTGGTATTGACTTAGGTACTACGAATTCTGTAGTTGCTGTTCTTGAAGGTGGCGAACCAAAAATCATCCCCAACGCAGAGGGGAATAGAACTACACCATCCATCGTTGCATTTACTCAAAAAGGCGAGCGCCTTGTGGGCGAAACGGCCAAACGTCAGGCGATTACAAATCCTGAACGAACCATTAGTAGTATAAAAAGAGAAATGGGATCCGATTGGCACAAAGAGATTGACGGAAAAAAATACTCGGCCCAGGAAATTTCAGCATTGGTGTTGGCTAAACTAAAGACCGATGCCGAGAGCTATTTAGGTGAAAAGGTTACTCAGGCAGTCATCACAGTGCCTGCCTATTTTACCGACGCTCAGCGTCAAGCAACCAAAGATGCAGGAAAGATTGCCGGACTTGAAGTCCTCAGAATTAT
>LSQX01211662.1_pt2 | contig 18209 bp, 16 predicted proteins | sample 654561 | NCBI WGS metagenome assembly LSQX01 (sample SAMN04489861, study PRJNA283612) | anaerobic digester metagenome | isolation source: 4 biogas reactors fed with cattle manure at either 37C or 55C with and... | place: Denmark: Kongens Lyngby | collected 2014
TTGGGCCGAGTTGTTAACGGGCTGTATGTCTGGGCGTTGCAACACTACGCCATCACATGGCACTTACTACCCTCCTCGGCCCGGAAAAGCGTTGTCGGTTGAAACTGTTAATTTTGTGTGGACCTTTTTGTAACTTTGTCCGGAATAACACAATTACGATTAACAAGACAGAGTATGGAAACGAAGAAAGGACCTGTTTCACAGTTTATAGCAAAGAATTTTTTGCATTTCAATGCGGCTACTGTGGTAGATGCCGCTAAGGGGTACGAGGCCCATCTGACGGCCGGTGGTAAGATGCTGATATCGTTGGCCGGAGCCATGAGTACGGCCGAGCTGGGGATTTCGCTGGCAGAAATGATTCGGCAAGGTAAAGTAGATATTATCAGTTGCACGGGTGCAAACCTGGAAGAGGATATCATGAACCTGGTGGCGCACTCGCATTACAAAAGGATTCCCAATTACCGCGACCTGACGCCGCAAGACGAACTGGAGCTGCTGCTCAGCAAATACAACCGCGTGACGGATACGTGCATTCCGGAAGAAGAGGCGTTTCGCAAAATCCAGCATCATATTGAAAAGATCTGGAAAGATGCCGAGGCCAACGGCGAGCGTTATTTTCCGCACGAGTACATGTACAAGCTGTTGCTCAGCGGTGTACTGAAGAACGACTACGAGATTGATCCCAAGAATTCCTGGGTGTTGGCGGCTGCCGAGCGCAATTTGCCCATAGTGGTGCCGGGTTGGGAAGACTCGACAATGGGGAACATCTTTGCCTCGTATGTGATTAAGGGAGAACTGGATGCTCGGACCGTGAAAAGCGGTATTGAATATATGGTTTGGCTGGCCGATTTCTACGAGAAAAATGCCGTAGGTCACGGTATCGGCTTCTTCCAGATTGGAGGAGGCATTGCCGGCGACTTTGCTATGTGCGTGGCCCCCATGCTGGAACAAGACCTGGAGAAAGACAACATCCAGAAGTGGAGGTACTACTGCCAGATTACAGATTCCACCACATCGTATGGCTCTTACTCAGGCTGTATTCCCAACGAGAAAATCACCTGGGGCAAATTGGACGTAGATACCCCCAGCTTTGTCATTGAATCCGACGCCACCATAGTCGCCCCGCTCATTTTTGCGTGGGTGCTGGGGCAGTAGGGGGCTTATTCATGTTTTAGTAATTCTTCCACCAATTTAAATACGGTGGTTGAAGATTCTTCTTGGGCGGGGTTGGTGTGGTCAAACTGATTGTAATTGCGTTTTGCTCTAGTTATTGCCAGATCTACTCGTCGCTGATTGTTATGGTTATAACCAATTAAGAATTCGAACAGTTGTTCTGTTATTTGCTTGTGTCTATCCTTGTTGTAGCAAAGGCCAAAAGATTTTAGTTTGCTGTTGATTTTTTTCTCATATAGGCTACGGTGCATTTTGCCACCTTGGTGGTCATTTAGGTGTAGCAATATCCAATACTCGAATGCCTGGTTTGAATAAGCTACAGAAATGCCATTACTGTTTGCTATTTCAATGGCTTTATTAAAATTTTCATTGGAAAAATCATCTTTATCAAATACGCACCAAGTTTGTTCATAAGTGTTCTCACCAGCTAATTCACATGCTCTCACAACCAAACTTACGGTGTTTTTGCCTTCACCTATAGCAATTACTTTGACTGAAGAAAGCCGGAAGTTTGAAAAATAAGAAGGCTCGGTATTTTTTCCTTCACAGACAATTAAGATTGTGGGTCTCTCATCTAACGTCGCTTCTCTTCTTTTTAAAACAGGCTGCTGACGTCTGCTTTTCTTTTTTTTGCAAGCCTTTTATTCCTCATAGTCACCTTCAAACAAGACCGTATTTAGATGTTCTGAAAAATCCAAATGTGGAACAGCTCCGTATTTACCTTTCATATAATTAAACCCATATGCTTCATTTTTTCTAACCTCAGTTGATTTAAAATCTGCTAAGGAATAAAGCTTGACTTCCCCATATCTGTTTTTTTCTGTAAACCATATTTGATCTCGTCTAAAGAGGGTGGCATTTAACAAATTGGTGTTGTGGGTATTAAAAATCAATTGAGCGTTGAATGGGTTAAACTCCTTGGAGTTAAACATTAAAATAAGCTCACTAACCAGATTTGGATGCAATTGCGCATCAAGTTCGTCTACTATAAACACATGCCCCTTTTCTAAGACATCAATGATGGGGCCTGCTAAGGCAAAGAATTTTTGTGTGCCCGCAGATTCTTCTTTGTCTAAATTGAATGAAACTTTATCAACAGCTATTTTCTTTTCGTTATACTTCTTGTGACTGGTTTGGATTTCGGGTATAGTAAGTAAGAAGTTTAGCAGTTTTTGTTTTTTGCTTGTTGAAACAGTATCAGTTTCTGATTCCAATCTGACCACATCTTCTATCCCTAAATCTGCTGCTCTAAGAAGTTCTAATATCTTAGGTTTATGTGTTCTGCTGGCTATTTTTATAGCCGTAAAACCTTTAGGATTGCTATCAGTAATTTTTGAAATAATTGCAATACTACGTACCCATTGTAGCACCTCTATAGATTTTTCATCATTGAATTGTGCTGCAGTTGAAAGCAGCAACGCGTTATCCCTTAAAAAGCCTTCACGAACTATCTTTGCACCTTTGATAAAATCTCGTTCATGGGGCTCGAAGTCTTCACCTTCTCTGTAAAACAATTCTATTTCCTTGGTTTTTGGCCTGTAATAGAGCCACTCAGATACAATCTTTTTACTCGTTACCTCAAATCCGTATCTGTAAATTTTTTTATTGCATATAAAAATGGCTTCGAATTCCGTAGGCTCTTTGGCTGAATTTTCATCTAAGAGGAAAGGGGTAATTTCAATTTTCTCACCCTCCTGGCTCCCCTTGGAACTATTAATAATAAAGTCTTTCCAAAACATGAAAGCTTCAATCAGCTTTGTTTTGCCGCTTGCATTAGCACCATATATAACAGCACTTTTTAAAATCCTCAAATTAAATTGTTCTTGGTAAGTAACATTCTCAGTCTCCTTTGTCCCCTTGTCGTAGTTAGAGGCTATTAGACTAAGAGTTGCTTTATTTTTAAAAGTCTTGTAGTTCTTAACAGAAAACTGAAGTAACATGATATAGTAAATTTGTGGTAATATGCGAATGTAGTGTTTATTTTACAGAAAGCTGTAAGATGTGCCATTAATTTGCAAGAAAAATGCAAAAACAAAGCTGTGCGCCAAAAATTCTTGTTTGGTGGTTTTTTATGAACCTACCGTCTTGCGCATAAGACGGAAATGGGTACTTTTTGTCTTACAGACAAGACGAAAAGTAGAAAACTGTTCTTTTATGACCGGTCTAATCGAAAAATTAGGCCTAATATTTAGATTATAATCGAAAAAACAGGCCTGATCTATGGATTACGTTCTTTAAATTCGCTATATTTGTGGAAAATATGTAGTGATGATTAAAAGAAATATACAGGACACTATCCTTTCTTCTTGTTTCAAGGGGAAAATAATTTTATTGTTGGGAGCGAGACAAGTAGGTAAAACAACATTGCTAAAAGAGGTAGTAAAGCAAATGCATGAGCCTTATGTATGGCTTAATGCTGATGAATCTGATATTTATGAAGCGTTTGTCCATGCCGGGACAAGCACACAATTGTTGCGGCTGATAGGGCCAAATAACAAATTAGCCATTATAGATGAAGCACAGCAAATTCCTTACATAGGGAAAAAACTCAAACTGTTATACGACACGTATCCGCATATTCAATTGATAGCTACCGGTTCATCTTCTTTTGAATTACAAAATCATATGGCCGAGGCTTTGACCGGTAGGAAAACGGTCTTCCACCTTTTCCCCATCAGTTACAAAGAAACAGCAGAAGACACTTCTGCGCTTGAAGCCAAAAGGATGTTGGACACCAGACTGGTATACGGCCTTTATCCCGATGTAGTGAATAACCCCGGTAAAGAAAAAGAGGTTTTAGTAGAAATCGCCAACAGCTATTTGTACAAGGACATCCTACAGATGGAAGGTATAAGAAAGCCTGCCCATATAGAAAAATTGTTGCGTGCACTTGCATTTCAGATTGGGAATGAAGTGAGTTATAATGAGTTGTCAAGAACTGTAGGAAACATAGATGTGGCTACGGTAGAGAGGTACCTTGACTTGTTTGAAAAAGCATACATCATATACAAACTTCCGGCCTTTAGCAGAAACCTTAGGAGCGAAATCAAAAAAGGCAAGAAATATTATTTCTATGACAACGGAATACGTAACGTACTCATAAGCAATTTCACTCAACCTCAAATGAGAATAGATACAGGAGCTTTGTGGGAGAATTTTTTAATCTCGGAACGCTTAAAAAATAATCACTACAACAAAAGATTTGTAAACAGTTATTTCTGGCGTACACAGGGCCGGGCAGAGATTGATTATATAGAAGAGACCGACGGAATACTCCATGCCTATGAAATCAAATGGTCAGATAAAATAGTACGCTTTCCCGGTTCTTTTGTCGAGACTTATCCCAACCATTCCACAGACGTTGTAAACCGAACCAACTTTGAGTCTTTTATTTATTAGGCTAGTTGCTGCTGTTGCTGTAAGAATAAGGACGGTCCTCCTTATGTATGCCACGACCATAATTTGGTTGTGCTACCATATCAAATTTGATATGTCCTCCTTTTATTAAATCATGATATTTGAGAAAATTGTGCGAGTATTTCTTGCCGTTTATTCTCATTTCACCTATGTACATATTTTCGTGTGAGTTATCGGGGGCAGAAAGGACCAAACGGTTCCCGTTCTCCAAGTGAAGTGTAGCCTTTTTAAAAAGGGGTACTCCCAGTACGTATTCATCGGAACCGGGACAAACACTGTAAAATCCGAGGGCCGAAAGAACATACCATGCCGAGGTCTGCCCGTTGTCCTCATCTCCGCAATACCCATCCGGAGCAGGAGTGTACAAACGGTTCATCACAGACCGCACGTGTTGCTGTGCTTTCCATGGCTGTCCGGCGTAATTGTATAAATAGATCATATGTTGAATAGGTTGATTGCCATGGGCGTAATTGCCCATATTCATGACCTGCATTTCAAGTATTTCATGAATACGGTACCCATAATAACTGTCGTCATAAATAGGAGGTACAATAAAAACAGAATCCAATAATGCAACAAACTGCTTGTCCCCTCCCATGATATCTATGAGGCCTTGGATATCATGAAATACACTAAATGTATAATGCCAACTGTTTCCTTCCGTAAACGCATCGCCCCATTTGTAGGGATTAAAAGGGACCTGAAATGTTCCGTCTGCATTGCGTCCGCGCATCAAACCGGTTTCTGTATCAAAAACGTTTCTGTAGTTTTGACAGCGTGCTTCTAATATGGCGAGTTCTTCCCGAGGACGTCCCAGTTTTTTTGCTAATTGAAGCAAACTCCAATCGTTATAAGCATACTCTAATGTTCTGGCCACATTCTCATTGATGCCCACATCGTATGGAATATATCCCATGGCATTATAATACTCATGCCCCAGGCGCCCGCTCGAAGACGCATGCGGATGCACATGGGTGGTTCCGTGTTGTAATGTGTGGTACAAAAGTTCCAGGTCATGCTCTCCAATCTCCTTTACGGCAGCATCGGCCACTACAGAGGCAGAATTGTTACCTATCATGCAATCCCGGTGCCCCGGAGAGGCCCATTCAGGTAAAAAATCGTTTTCACGGGCAACATTGACTAATCCCTCTTGAATAAGAGTATTAACGGAAGGATACACCAAATTCAACAACGGAAACAAAGCACGAAAGGTATCCCAAAAACCGGTGTCTGTAAATAAATATCCTTCACACACCCGGCCGTTATACGGGCTATAATGGTAAATACTTCCATCTGGGGCCACTTCATAAAACTTACGTGGGAACAGCAAACACCTGTACAAACAAGAATAAAATGTCCGGTATTGATCAAGGTTGCCTCCTTCTACGTGTATACGACCCAGTGTTTCATTCCATATAGTCTTGGCATCTTCCTTCACTTTATCAAAACTCCAAGATTGTATTTCCTGCAGATTTACCATCGCTTGATCTTGAGATATGAAGGACGAAGCTGCTTTAACGCTTACTTGTTCGCCTTTCTCTGTGGCAAACGACACCAAGGCCATCATATGATTCCCTTCGCCTTGTAAGCAATCGACGGCCTTCCCGTCCCTATATACAGCCATGCTCTGGAATGGCTTATCAAACTCAACTACAAAATAATTCTTGAAATTATCAGGAACTCCTCCGCTGTTCTTTGTAGTGTAACCTATAATGCGTTGTAATTCAGGTTGCACACACACGTAGGAACCTTGGTCAAACGCATCTATCAGCACAGACGAAGAATCACATTCCGGATACGTAAAACGAAAAATAGCGCTCCTGTCTGTGGGAGCCAGCTCAGCCGTAATATCATAATCCGCTAAGTAGACGCTGTAATAATACGGGCGGGCCACCTCGGCTTTATGGGAAAAATAACTGGCACGCTGCTCTTCACTGATCTTGCTTGTTCCAATGATGGGCATGATGGAAAATTGCCCGTAGTCGTTAATCCAAGGGCTGGGTTGATGCGTCTGCTTTAATCCTACAATTTTTTTTGCTGTATACGTATACGTCCACCCATTTCCCATTTTCCCCGTTTGTGGTGTCCAAAAATTCATCCCCCATGGTAAGGCAACTGCCGGGTAGGTGTTCCCGTTAGAGAAAGAAAAATCGGATTGAGTACCAACTAATGTGGAAACATAATCGGCTAGTGGTATCTCTTGAGAAGGCTTTTTAGGATTACAAGAAATGAGTAGGCTTATAAAAGAACCTGCAACCACCCCGGTTAATAATATATGTTTCAGCTTCATATGTATTTATTGTATAAAGAAATATCCAGTAGTTTCGGTAATTTATAATGTAATCCGGTAGATGTGTACCATGCGCTCCGGGGCACCGGGGATGTGTACCTGCCCGTCTTCTATATAGGGCTTTATTTCCTTTAGTACTCCTCCGTTTTTTTCAATGGTTTTGATGGACGGCACGTTGTTTGAAAAGCAGGCGAGCATCAACTCTTTTAAAGGGATGGTTCTGGCAAACTCCATGCCCATTCTCAAGATGGCTGTTCCGTACCCCTTGCCTCTTTCGTTGGGACATACGGAATACCCTATATGCCCACCATACTCCATAAGAAAAGGATGGTCTAGCGAATGCCTGATGTCTATCATGCCCACAATCTTCCGGTCCTGTTCTCTGATGACAAAAAAGGTAGTGGCCACCACCCAACCCTCTGCCACAGTATCCTTGTGCTGTCCCCTGGCATTATGCTCCAGCCATGGAATATACTCCATCTGGTCAAACAACGCACTTCCATAAATTACTCGCTCCCCGTTTTCAAAAAACGCCTGCTTGAAACGCTCCGCCGCAGACTGGTGCGCAAAGGTGGGGAGGTGTAGGAACAATTTTTGTTTTGGCATACTATTTCATATAGAATTAAATTTTAAATTTTCTCACTATCATCCTTGTCTTAATAACTCCGCCAAAGTAATCACCCGAAAACTATCTTCTGTGGAGAAGTGGAGTTTGGTGATATCGGCTTTTAGGTTGGCTAGATAGGGGTCGGAGACATTCAGCAGGTGAAAGACCAAGTAGCTATCGTAGGTGGGGGATGGGTAATTTCGCTCTTCCAGGTAGTTGCGGGTGTGGTAGGTAACGTTGTTTTGTTGTATGTTCCAGAGTTGTAGCTGGCTGTTGTCTTCTAAGGAAAATAGCAGCAGGAAACGGGCGTTGATCATTTCTTTTGTAATGGGAGCGGGTTTGCCATAAGAATCTAATCCTATGCTGTACATCTGGTTGTCTTTAATCCATTGGTAATGTATTGAGGATTTGCAAAGGCCCACCAACACAAAAACTTGGTCCGGAATGAAATCCCTGTTGGGGACAAAAGGTTCTGGCAGGGTATCTGCTATGGTTAACCGGCCAGTCGGTTGGCTTTGGTATATATCGTAGGTGCTGAATGCCATCTTTTCTCTTTGAGAAATGCGGTTCAGGAAATGGGAAAGGATTTTTTCGATAAATGTTTTTAAATCTCCTACACCGCTGCCTGCTTTGGAAGGACTAAGTGGGAAGGCCCCTAATCCTGGGATGATTTCATGAAAACCTTTTTGTGTAAATGTTTCATGACCGGGATATAATACATAGGCACCACTTGTTCTGCGGATGGCGTCTTTGTAGGCGTGCATTTTAAGTAGATCAGCGTTTTTGTAGATGCCTTTGCGGTTCTCTAGTTTTTCCTCATCCAATTCTTGTTCACTGAAGTGGCTGGCAAAAGAAGTCAAATTGTCTACTTTGTATTTGGCATCAAAATGGAGGTGGACAATCAATTCCTGCTTTTCAGCTTCTTCTTCCGAAATGCCAAATGGCCAAAGAGAAAGCGTATAATCGGGCCGTAAGGTTACAGTCCAGCTTCCGGCTTGTGGGTAGGCTTGTTTTCCACTAAATGTACGGTTATACGAGAAACGGATATATAGCTTTCTGGAACCGGTATCGTAAATACCTCTTAAGGCAATGAATTTACCTTGTTTGATTTGCAAGTTTAAACCATCGTCTGTTGGTTGAATAAGTTCTGTGATGTCTTTGGCCTCTATATGAAATACGTTTTGCAACAAATCCAAGAGCATAAAAAACAGCCAATATTCATACAAAACAGCTACATCTTTTTTACCTCCGCTATATACATCGTCACCTCCTTTCCAAACCAGTTTAGCGGCCAAGTCTAGCATCAACCAAATGTGTAGCACCTCCCTATAGCCTTCTTTTCTTTGCAACACGGGACTGTTGAGGTTTAGTGTAGTAGGTCTGGAGATTTCCTTGAAAAACGAGTGGTGTAACTGGTTCTCCAACATAGTCACGAGGCCTTCAGACTCTAGTTGCAACTTGGGGTAGTTTCTCGCTTTGGCTATGTGATAAATATCTGTGCATAGTTTTAGAAACGTTTCTAGTGCGTGCTTAATGAACCTGTTTTCCGGAGTGTCTACTGTGTCTGTTTTACGGGTAGTAGTAATTTTCTCAGGGAGCGATTCTATACCGTATTGATGTAGAGGATGACCTTTAGGTAGAGGTGTTCGTTTGCTGCCTTTGATTATTTGTTTGATTTGGGCATTTTGGAACCTGCCGGTACTCCGCACGTCACGTTCTTCTTCTGTTATGCTCCAACGCGTAGCAGGCATAGATACAATTCTGTGTACAGCTTGGGCAAAATCATCGGTTCCTAAAACAGAGTTGATAAAAGCAAAGCGTTGGTAGAGTGTTTCACTATCACTGTTATAATCTACATCGAAACTGTGGGTAACGGGAGCGTTGGCTTGCAGCAACAAATGCGTACATTTTTCTGTAATGAACCCCAGCATATTTCGGTAATCGTCCCGATATCCAGCCTTAACAGATTGTATTTCCAGCTTTATAGCGCCTACGGGCCTATTTAACCCATTTTTATGAATGGGAATCTCCAACGTACCTACATATATGTTAGGGGCAAGGGTCCCTGAAAACGTGAGGCGTTTATGCGGTCTTACTATATTGTTGGAAGGATCTGTTAAGAAATACGAAGGGTTGCTGAACGTGTAATCGTAAAAAAAGCCTTCCACCAGCTGAATTGGAGCTTCCATATGTTGACTTGCCGAGGTTGTAGCGTCGAAAAGGGTACCGGGCGTCTTTGCATCAATTTGCAAAGACAAGCCTTCCTCAATGGAGTCAAGATGGAGTACAGCTGTAGGTATGCGTTCCATGGTTAAGCTTCGGCAAAGCTGGCAAAGCCGTTTTCAACGGCTCCTCGGTACATGCGGGTTATTTTTTCTAGCGATAGGGGATAAAGGACTTGCGGAGCATTAAAGTTAAAGTCTGTATTCTCAAATACTTCTTTTACTACGTTTCCGTTGTCTGTTATGCAAAAGCCACCTAGTATTTCTAAGATGGGGCATAGTTTTCTTCTGGATCCATGCAATTTGGGCAACAGCTTCTGCACAATTGCCATGTCCACTTTGGCTTGTGTGGAAAGATTGTTGTCTAATGTGCTTAAATGTTGGATAAGCTTGACGATTTCCAGGGCACTGCGGTACCCAAACTCGGCTCCAATTTTTTTCAAAGCATCAAAGAACACTATCAATGTATCTTTGATTTCATCCAGTTCTTCAGGACTCTCTATGGGTTTAGTGGCAATTGTCATGAAGCTCTTAGCCAAAAAATCACCTTTTCCTGTAAGTGCTTCCATATGAATTTCCGAGGCGTAGTTCAAAAATTCTTGCATTTCTTGACTGCTGACTTTGAATTCAATGGTATTGGCTCGGTCCAATACTTTTGGGCTGAACATGTGGGTGGTTTCGTCTATATTGACAGTGCCTATGATGAACAGATTATTTGGAATTCCTATGGTGTGGGGTACGCCATTATTTGTTTTTCCTTCCGGGAAGAGAGAAATATCTTTTCCCGATTCCATGACACTCAAAAAATCAGCAAAATAGCGCTCCACAATGCTAAGGTTCATTTCGTCTAGAATCAAAAAATGTGGTACTTCTTTCTGCTCATTCGCATGGATTACCAAATCGAGTACACCGCTATCCGGTTTCACGTATTCTTCCGGTTTTAGCGCGTTCGGATACCCTAGTAGCGGTTCCCGATTGGTCCAGTCTGCCCCCACAGGAACTAGTTTGTATTGGTTTTTGTCTTTACAAATCCATTGAGCAAACGCTTGTGCCAACTTTGTTTTCCCCGACCCCGACAACCCTGTTAAGATAAGGAACGGTTTGGTTAGCAACGATGCTACAAACCGAGTAATCAGTTCTTTGGAATAACGCAATCCGGATTGTTCTAGGGCTTCTGTGAAAGGAGCTACAGTAAAGGGTTCCAGCACCATTCCCAAGGAGAGTGTTTCAGCAGGAGTGTGGATGGGATCATCAAGATCCATTACAGAATTAATGTTTCCTAGGAGTTGGTTATATTCTTGGATAATTTGCTTTAAGTCACTTTCTATGATATCAGCTGAGGGTAGTTGTTTTACATTATATACTTTAAAAACATAAGATGTACCGTAGCGATGAGGTTTTTTAGAATAAGTATTTAAAAAATACTCTTGGATGGTCATTTTGTCATCCAGTCCCCAGGATAATTCTGGAGCGTATTTTTCACTTTTCCCATAAGCTAAGACAAGTGTCTCGACATTTTTATAATACAGATAGACGGGATAGATTCCGGCGGTTACTTTGTTACTTCCTTTTAGAAAAGCTATCCATGGTACCTTGGCTGTATTCCCTTGACCAAAGCTAACCTTTACCTCTGTCCCTAGGTAATTTGTCTTGTACTGTTTAGAAGTAGTATCATCTGTTTTTGCTTGCTTTAAGAACTTAAGCAATAGGTTGTACATGCGGGTGTTTTCTTTCATATCTAATTGTTGTTACGCAAGTTACTACATGCAAGGTAGCAATAATAATGCATGATTACGTCAAATTACGTCGTACAAAGAACTTTTATGCAACGCATGAATGTGCTAAGCAGCAGAGATACAACATCTTGTAAAAAACGTCCCCTAGGGGCACGAATTTCACAGTTGACTAAAAATCAGAAAGATAGGCTCTTTATGCGACGCATGAAATTCGGCTTGTCAACTACAGCAAATGCTCCAGAATGTCACTGATGCATTCCAGTTCCAGGAAGCGTTCGTGTTCCGGGGTGTAGGGGAGTTGTTCGTGGGCCCAGGTCATGTGGTAGGGGATGTGGGCGGCGTAAGCGCCTAGTTCCAAGACGGGGACGATGTCTGATCTCATAGAGTTGCCAATCATCAGGAAGTTGTCTGTCGAACAATCCAGGTGGTGCAGCAGTTTGGTGTACTCGGCAAGGGTCTTGTCGCTCATGATTTCAATGTGGTGGAAATATTTCTCCAACTCAGAGTTTTTTAACTTCCGCTCCTGATCGAGCAAGTCGCCTTTGGTGGCTACGACCAATCGGTAGCGTCCGTTCAACTGCTTCAAGGTTTCTTCTACATGCGGGAGCAGCTCTATGGGTTTTTGCAACATGTCCCTGCCCAGATTCATGATGTCTTGTACCGTAGCGGCCGGCAAGGTGTTGTTGGAAATACGGATGGCAGTATCTATCATACTTAGCACAAAGGCTTTTACACCGTAACCGTACCATTCCAGGTCCTGCATTTCTGTCTTGTACAATTCCTCCATGACTTGTTCTGCCGGCATGTAATCACTCAGCATGTTGCAGAGCTTTTTTTCTGCTTCTCGGTAAAACGGCTCGTTCACCCATAAGGTGTCGTCTGCATCGAACGCTATGGTTTTGATCTTTTCTTTCATTTCATAAATACAAAATAGACGGCCAGTACCAGACAGCAAAAGGCAGCCAGGTGGTTCCACTGGATTTGCACCTTGAACAATATCATAGAGAAGGCTGCAAATACCACCAGGGTAATGACCTCTTGAATAATCTTCAATTGCATGAGGGAAAACGGACCACCGTTACCTACATAACCCAGCCGGTTTGCCGGAATCTGGAGCGAGTATTCAAAGAATGCAACCAACCAGCTCAATACAATAACCACAAAAAGCGGCATGCTGTTGAGTTTGCCCATATCCTGCAACTTCAGATGTCCGTACCATGCAAACGTCATAAAGACGTTGGACAGGATCAGCAGGATGATAGTAACGACCGTATTCATAAATTGTTGCTTGTCAAATAGTGATTGCAAAGATAAGAAAATGGCGTGCCATCTCTGATCTGGCGCGCCATTCTTGCACGCTGAAAAATTAATGCAATGAATATCAGAGGGTTGTGTTTTGCGTAAAAGGATGTGGTGCGCCAGATCTGATCTGGCAGGCCATACCATCATTTAAAGGTAGTGAGTACCATTATACGCCACGGCGTCGTAAGTGAGTGAACATCTGCGAATTGGCGTGTTGTGTGGAAAGATGCTACTCACTACCCATCGCCGAAAACCCGGAAAAGAGCCCTTTTTGCCTAGGGGTAGTGAGTGCGATGAAACGGCGGAGTGTCGCAAGTAGCAGATGTACAGAGTGTTGAGGGTTTGTAACAGAAACGGCTACTCACTACCCTTAAAAAGCATTTCCGTTGTTTTTCGTATTTTAGGGGCAGCAAACGAATAAATTATAACGTACAGATATATGAAACCTTTTTCTGAATTGATAAAGCGGCGTCAGAGTACGCGTGCATACATAGACAAACCTGTTGAAAGAGAGAAGATTCTGCAATGCATAGAGGCGGCGCGGTTGGCTCCCTCGGCGTATAACCAGCAGCCATGGAATTTTGTGGTGGTGGACGATCCGCAGTTGAAGGAGCAGGTGGCGGAAAGCACAGCCAGCCTTGGGATGAACAAATTTGCGTTCCAGGCACCGGTACTGGTAGTGGTGGTGCTGGATAAGGAGCATGTGATGTCCTCGCTCGGTGGATTGGTGAAGGATAAGAATTTCTGCGATTACGATGTGGGTATGGCCGTCAACCAATTTTGTTTGCAAGCGGCCGAACTGGATCTGGATACGTGTATCATGGGTTGGTTCAAGGAAGAGAAAATCAAGAAATTGCTGCAAGTTGATAAGAAAAGGCGCATAGCCCTGATGATTTCCTTGGGGTATTCAGAAGTTCCTGTTCGAGAGAAAAAACGGAAACCACTGGAAGAGATGAGCAGCTGGAATGCTTACAGGAAGCAGAAGTGAAGCACGGGTACGCGTACAGGAAGCAGAAGTGAAGCACGGGTACGCGTACAGGAAGCAGCGATAAAGCAACGGAAACAACCAATAGAACACCATGAAACCACGTGAATACTACCTGAGTCTATTACACGCGCACATCAAAAACCCCAAGATGATTGCGCATTCTTTGGCAGCGGAAGCTGTTATGAGAGCGTTGGCTCGCAAGTTTGAGGAAGATGAGGATGTGTGGGGGTTGGCGGGGCTGTTGCACGATATAGATGTGGAATGGACCGAGGCCGATCCTCTCCGTCACGGGCCGGAAGGCGCTGTCTTTTTGCAGAAGCATGATATACCGGCCGAGGTAACCGAGGCCATCCGCTTGCACAACGAACACGCGGCGGAAGGAGAACTGCGGAGCACTCGGTTGCACCATGCGTTGGCGGCCGGGGAAACCATTACCGGGTTGATCTTTGCTGTGGCGTTGGTGTATCCGGACAAGAAAATATCGAGCGTCAAGCCCAAATCTATTACCAAACGCATGAAGGAGAAACTGTTTGCCGCCTCGGTCAGTAGAGATAATATTCGCGAATGTGAGGACATAGGCATACCGTTGCCGGAATTCGCACAGCTGGCTCTGGAAGCATTGGCTCCCATAGAGGAGCAATTGGGCTTTTAACAACTTCCTCTTGATTAGACAACTATATTCGTTCGGATTCTTCAAATATTTGCTTTTTGGTTTACAAAAGTATATATTTGTGAGCAATTGTAAACCAAAGCATGAAAATAATGAAAGAGATATTTAGTAAACGGCTCAAGAGTGCCAGAAGCATGGCTGCCCTTTCTCAAGACAAGTTAGTTGAGAAGATGGGCAATATTGTGTCCAAAAACGCTATATCTAAATATGAAAGAGGCCAAATGATGGCAGATAGTAATGTTCTACTTGCTCTGTCAAAAGCATTAAATGTTAAACTCGATTACTTTTTTCGCCCATTTACTGTAGAAATAGGAAAAGTTGAATTTCGTAGAAAAAAACGGCTTGCAGTTAAAGATGCAAACGCCATTATGCAAGTCGCAACCGACTTTGTGGAGCGCTATATTGAGATAGAACAATTTCTAAACATTACTTCCTCATTTGTCAATCCGATTCAAGGTATGGTGATTTCTACTATACAGGATGTTGAAAAAGCAGCATTGCTGGTTCGCTCCAAATGGAAGTTGGGAATAAATGCATTACCAAATGTAATAGATCTTTTAGAAGATAAAGAGATAAAAGTTATTGAAGTAGAAGCACCCGATAGTTTTGATGGATTTTCTGGCTGGGCAGATGGCAAAATTCCGATTATTGTCATCAACAAAAATTATAATGTCGAACGCAAACGTTTAACTGCTTTGCATGAGTTAGGGCACTTAATCTTGAATATCAATGAAGAAATTTCAAATAAAGAGAAAGAAAAAATATGTTTTCAGTTTGCAGGGGCTATGTTGATACCGGAACCAACTTTTCGTCAGGAAATTGGTGATAATCGTTCTCATTTTTCTTTACCCGAATTAATTGCTGTGAAAGAAACCTATGGTATTTCCATTCAGGCAATCATGGCAAGGGCAAAGAATCTGGGAATTATAACCGAGTCACACTATATTTCATTCTGCAAAAAAATAAGTAATAACCGCACCGAAAAAGATTTGGGAACATATAAAGGCACCGAACAGTCTTTCCGTTTTAAGCAATTAATTTACAGGGCAGCAGCCGAAGAAATCATTTCGTTAAGTAAAGCCGCCAATTTGTCTAATCAGAAATTGGCAGAGTTTCGCAAAGAGTTTGTAGTCCTATGAAAATAGTTGTCAATGATGCAAACATTTTAATAGACCTGGTGGAGTTAAAGATATTACATTGGTTCTTTAAGCTTGAATTTGAGTTTCATACAACAATTTTCATCCTTGATGAACTCTTTGTAGAACAAAAAGAAGCCTTACTTCCTTACATTGAAACAGGTAGTTTAATTGTTGACGATATTACAGAAGAAGATTTAATTGAAATATTGAAGATTAGGAACACTAAACCTAGCTTATCAGAACAGGATTGTTCAGCATTTTATAAGGCACAAAAACATTCAGCAATTCTTATCACAAGTGATAATACCTTGAGAAAATTTGCACAGGAGAACAATGTTGAAGTTCATGGACATCTTTGGGTATTCGACAATTTGGTAAATAATAAAATTTTAATGGGTATAACAGCCATTGAGAAATTGAAAGAATTATGCAATGTGATAAATCCGAAGCTGGGTTTACCTAATGGTGAATGTCTTAAGCGAATTAATTTATGGAGTAAGAGTAGCTCTTGAACTGCTTCTTATTGTTCAAGGATAAAAAAAGCGCAGATCATGGAATTTGACATTATTTTTCAGTCACAAAAAGAGTTTTTCAATACTCACAAAACAAAAGACGTTGCTTTCAGAAAAGCAACCTTATTGAAATTGAAAAACATTCTGAAAGAGAGTGAAAGCAATCTTTATGAAGCTATTTATAAAGATTTCCGTAAAGGGAGCTTTGATACTTTTTTAAATGAATTAAGCCTCATTTACAATGAGATTGATTTTTTTCTAAGAAATATTGACAGGCTTAGCAAACCAAAAAAAGTAAAAACCGCCCTCAAATTACAACCGGGAAAAAGCTATATCTACAACGAGCCTTTGGGCTGCACTTTGATTATTGGGGCGTGGAATTATCCCTACTTACTTACGCTCATTCCTATGGTCAGTTCTATTGCAGCAGGAAACACTTGTATGGTAAAACCAAGCGAACTGCCTCAAAATACTATGCAGCTTATTGCAGAACTAATAAACAACCAATTTTCTTCAAACTATTTATATGTGGCAGAGGGAGGTGTTCCGGAAACAACAGAATTGTTGAAACTCAGGTTTGATAAAATATTTTTCACCGGAAGTCCAAGGGTTGGAAAGATTATTTACCAGGCTGTTGCAAAAAATTTAGTGCCTGTTACTTTGGAGTTAGGAGGAAAATCTCCCGCTATCGTTACTCAAAGTGCCAATCTGGAAGTAGCGGCAAAACGCATTATTTGGAGCAAATTCTTAAACGGAGGACAAACTTGTATTGCACCTGATTATTTGTTGGTAGAAGAATCGATAAAGCCGAGGTTCTTACAATTGATGAAAGAAAAGTTGGATGAAACCCAATATACAGACGGAGCAGAACATTATGTAAGCATTATCAACAAAAGAAATTATGACCGTATTTTAGGATTGATAGACAAAGCTAAAATAGTATATGGCGGCAAGCATAACGAAGACACTTTGTATATTGAACCAACCATTATGGACAATGTCACATGGGAAGATGCTGTAATGCAGGAGGAAATTTTTGGACCTGTTTTACCTGTTTTGTCTTATTCCAATTACAATGCTCTATTGCAAAAAATCAGGGAAAGAGAAAAACCCTTGGCCGCTTACTTGTTCACAAAGAACAAAGATGAGAAAGACAAGTTTCTGCAGTTGCTCTCCTTTGGTGGCGGCTGCATAAACGATACGTTAATGCACATTACTAGCGACTATCTTCCTTTTGGAGGAATAGGAAATTCAGGTATCGGGAATTATCACGGAGCCTTTGGATTTCAAACTTTCTCTCATCAAAAATCTATTGTGAAAAAAGCCACCTGGGGTGAACCTGATTGGAAGTACCCGCCTTACTCCGATAAAAAAATGAATCGGATCAAAAGAATCATCTAACCAACGAATCATATTCTGGGTTTCAGAATAATCCGCATAATCAGAGATACCAGGTAGATGAGTCCGCCGTAAATGATGGGTATTAAGGCAATTTTAACGCCCGAGGCTATAAGATCCATAGAAACGGCACCTGCCTTGCTTATGGCATCTCCGGCTTGAGCAAATCCTAAAAGTGTAGAGAGAATTCCTACTATAAGAGCTATATGTCCAATTTCGCGCACCCAGGCAGGAGCTTTCCATACGGCAATAAATAAAAAGACCAGGATTATGGTCAAGAGTCCCATAAAAAGAGGACCACCTTCAATGAAAAAACGTAACATAGTATTGTTGTTTTAATGGGTTACTACAAAAGTACACCACCTTATGCTCACGGCAAAGGTCGAATCCGTCTGTCAAGGTGTCATAACCATCCTTTGAAGGTAAGCCTTCTTGCCGAGGCGGGATTTTCATGGGAAAATCCCTATTTTTGAATATGAAAAAGCATTTTAGCCTGGTGTATTGGTGTGGAGTAGTGCTGGTGATGAGCCTGATTTTCACCAGTGTGGTGAACGGGTACTCCAAGGCTTTATTGCTGGCCATCATGTTCCTGCCCGGAGCGTTGCTGGCTAAATACCTTATGAAAGATCTGTCCTTCAAAAACAGACGCAAAGGGATATTGCACTGTTTCTGTTTGGCCCTGTCCACATTGCTTACAGAATACTTGTGCATCATTTTTACCAGCTGGTACTTGCTAAAACTCTATCCCGATACCT
>LSQX01224158.1_pt1 | contig 18207 bp, 16 predicted proteins | sample 654561 | NCBI WGS metagenome assembly LSQX01 (sample SAMN04489861, study PRJNA283612) | anaerobic digester metagenome | isolation source: 4 biogas reactors fed with cattle manure at either 37C or 55C with and... | place: Denmark: Kongens Lyngby | collected 2014
ATTTGGTACAATTCAAAACGAATCAAAAAGAGTTTAGGTTACTTAAGCCCTTTGGCTTACAGACAACAGCGTGGTTGCGCTGTTTAAAGTCCAAGTTTTTGTCCGCACGCCCTACTGGTGCATTTCTAGATTGCCATATTCATCAATGACGTGGGCCTGTTACCATTTCTTGTTATGGATCGGAATATTGGTCCAGATGGACCCTTTTTCGAGCGATCAGATGGGCACTTTTTCGATTGACAAATACAGGGGGACCCCATTCCAGAAAAAACATCCCTCCGCGTGGTGCATTTCTTAATGGCGACGCTGGCATAACTCTAGATTGCCATATTCTTGGCTCCCACTCGTCGGAATCGATGGCTCTCTATCCTCGGAATGGTTGGCTCTCAACTCGCGGAACGCTTGGCTTTGAAGCTCGGAACAGTGTTCCTTTTGGCTCGGAATAACCACAAGTGAACTGTTCGTGCAATTTTAAGCGAATAATTAACAAATACAACCTCCCAGATGAATAAATTTTGATTATTCACTTAAATGCTTTATACTAGTCCTTGTCTGAGAGGAGGAATCCCTATGTTATTTCGCTTACACTACAATCCGTATATTGCCCTAATTGGCGATATGAAGGATTCTAAAACTATTAAAAACAGAGATGCTGTTCAAGAAAAACTAAAAAGTGTGCTTTTCAAAATCAATAGTAAATATCTCGAAAACATTGCTTCTAAGCTGACGATTACATTGGGTGATGAGTTCCAGGGCTTGTTATACAGTGGGGCCAATATCATGTCGATCATCGGGGAAGTCGAACGAACGATGTATCCGGTACGCATTAGATTCGGAATAGGTGTTGGCGAGATAAGCACAGACATAGACCCTGAGTTAGCCATTGGCGCAGACGGCTCATGCTACCACAAGGCAAGGGAGGCGATCGAATTTCTAAAACAAAATGAGCGGCGTAACCAATCGATTGAGGCGGATATCCGACTAGGCGTAGAGGACGGACAACAAGCGGCAGAGGACTTAGTCAACACGGTATTATCATTAATGGCCGTCATAAAACACTCTTGGAGTGACCGGCAGCGACAAACCATATGGGATATGCTAGAGCATCAAGACAGTCAGACAAACGCAGCACAAAGGCTGGGTATTACACAGTCATCGGTCCAAAAGAACCTTGCCAACGGCAACTATTACTCGTATCAAGAGGCTTTAAGTAGCGTAAAAGCGATCTTGAGCGAAATAAGGAGACAAGATGTTTAAAGAGATCTTTGTACTTATGTTGCTAGGTCATATCCTGGGCGATTATTATACGCAAACAGACTCTGTTGCACAAAAAAAGAACAAACACATCAAATGGGTCTTCTTTCATGCCCTGTGCTATTGGGTAGTCGCCCTGGTTGTTGCTATCCCTGTGATGTCAACGCAAGTAGCTGTGTTCGTTAGCATAGCCGCAGCAGCTCATCTGGCGATTGATTACCTTAAATATATATATGTTTCAGCGAGAAAAAAGAGAATCTGTTCAACTGATCGGTTTGAACGTAATTTGTTTTTTGCTGACCAGATTCTGCATCTGTTGAGTATAGTTTTCATAGCCTATTTGTTTGTAATGCGCGGGAATGTTCTGGTCGTTCATCCGGTTGCTGCGCGAGCTTTTGAAACATTGGGAGTTTCTGCCGTATCGGTCATGAACTGGTCGGTTGCGTTATTGGCGATCCACAAACCGGCCAATTTTGTAGTTTCCCGAGTTCTGATGATGTATAAAACCGATCAAGATGACAACCCTGACACGTCAGATAAAAAAGCAGGCCGGTTGATTGGAACACTGGAAAGAACGATCACACTTATTTTGATTTCGTTGAATCAATATGCTGCGATCGGTCTGGTTCTTACCGCAAAGTCCATTGCAAGATATGACAAAATATCAAAGGATCCGGTCTTTTCGGAATATTACTTGATCGGTACATTATTAAGTAATCTGCTCGTTATTGCGATATCTTTTATTCTCTAAAATGTCCGTAATGTATGACGGGTGAAGAAAATTCACCCGTCCCTATCATTCATGCGTTGTTGTTTTCTGTTGTGGTTGTCACAAACTCGCCTTTTAAATTGATTCGTGTTCTTCCATCCGCTTCCCGTAGTTCTGGAACCGCTCAACCATGAGTTCCATTTCAGCCTTATCCAGAATGACAGGCTCCCCCATTGCCTTGGTGCGACAATACAGCTCGCAGCAGAATTCAATTTCTTCAGTCACGTTATAAGCATGATTTAGGTCAGTGCCCCCGGCCAACAATCCGTGATTGGCGAGCAAACATGCTTTGCGATCCTTCATGGCTTCAAAAGCATTTTTAGCAAGCTGTACTGTGCCGTATGTCGCATACTCCGCGCATCGGACATCAATACCTGCATAAGCGACGAGATAGTGGAGCGCAGGCAGATCCTGTCTAAGGCAAGCCACTGTGGCGGCATATGTCGTGTGGGTATGAATGATCGCTTGAATATCTTCACGGTATTTGTAAATAATCCGATGCATGTCACATTCGCTCGAAGGCACGGCATCGCCATCCACGATGTCGCCTGTTTCGACATCCATCACAACAATCTGGCTTTCAGTTATCTCTACATAAGGGATCCCGCTGGGTGTGATCGCCATCAGATTCTGTTCCGAATTCCAGACGCTCAAATTTCCGCCCGTGCCCTTGGTCAACCCTTCTGCGATTAATAATTTGCCGTACTCGATTATTTGACGGCGTTCGCTTTGCATGATCATTTCATTCCTCCAAATATTTATTTACTTCTTACATACTCCACAATAATACGAATCCCATCATCTATACAGGGAAAACAATAACGCAAGCTCATACAATGGTCTTAACTTGGACATCCGTGAGCTCATTCTCAGCCCAGTGCCTGATTCGAAGATGACATGTAAACAGCAAGATCTGCAGAGGCGGATTTTTTGTGAATCGGTACTGTGCCATAAACTTCAGACCATGTAGTGCCCGTTCGTCATCATACTGCGAAAAGACGTCATCCAAAAGCAAGGGCAATGATTCATGCTCAGCTGTCACCAGTTCGGCGATGGCCATACGCAAAGAGAGATACGCTTGGTCAACGGTGCCACTGCTGAGAAAACTCCACTCACGCAAGCGGTTGTCTTCGCTGTCTTCAATCATTATGTCAAAATTGCGGGACACTTTAACCTTGTCATATTTGCCATCCGTGAGGTGGCTGAATATCTCGGCTGTCTTATCATTTACCAGTGGTCCGAAATTCTTCTGAAGTTCAGCGAACGATTCCTCAAGCACCTTGCTTGCTTCAAGCAGTGCCGCATAATCGTCTTCCTGTTTGGCAAGTATGGCGCGAACCTGCTCGATTTCATTTTCGATTTGACTAATATTTTTTTTCTGTCGATATTTTTCGCGCATCGAAGCTTCTTGAGATGCGATCTGTTCACCCTGTTCCGCAATAGTTGCACGAAGAACGCTGATATTTGCACGAACAGCTTCTAACTGCTTCTCATCTATCGACTGCGGCAGTCCCTCCGGAGCCAGTTGATCGATATCGTGTTGCAGTTTATTTACTTGTATTTTGAGTTCGTCAGCGGAATGAGATTTTTCCAAATTACTTTGTTTTTCACTATAAGTCTTGATGGCTATTTCGCTGTGCTCAACATCGATTAGGAGCCCGCGTAGCAGATCGAGAGCGTCCTGTGCACTTTGCTTATCGCTAACCTGCTTGAAATAAGAGACCGTCTCCAACAGATCTTTATAAACAGAGTTATGCTGTTCTGAAATTTGCTTTACCTTTGACAAAGATTTTTCAACAGTTTCATGTTGGTTTTTGAGTTTTTCGTTGTGGAGGTGCCAAGCACGATCAAGTTCGTATAACTGATCTAGATCAACCGCTCCCAACTCTTCAATGTTAGCGACCAATGTGGATTTGATTTGATTTTTCGCTATCTCGTCATCTTTTTGCTCATATCTAAGATGTTCCAGCGTTTCGTTCAATTCAGTGGGTCGAACGGGAGCCTCGGAGTTAGTTTCGGTGAGTACCTGGAACTCCTTTTGCTTATCTGTTTTGATCGCAATCTGCTTTTCTAGTGATTCCTTAAGTGTTGCGGTTCGCTCGCGCTGCCTGAGCTGCTCATTGTAATCATTTTCTGCCGCTTTAACCGATAAGCTCTTAAGTTCAATCGCACTCTCAGTTTCTTTGTCCTTGGCAGTTGCTTGTTCAAACAGAGCTTTGAGCGAGTCCAGAGCTTGCTGGGACTTTGTGATTTCTTCTTGTGCTTGCGTTAACTTGGTTGCGTATTCATCCTGCTGTTGTTCAAGTTTCTCTGTGAGTTGCTCGATTAACTGGTTATCTATTTGTGTTTTTCTTATTAGTCGAGGCGGTGCAGGGCGCAACGCTCTGAAAAGAGGAATAATCGCGACCAGAGCGAGTAGGTAAAGCAGCGGGTCAACTGTAATGCCAAGCGCGATGCTCGCCCCCATTATCAACACAGCTACTACCAGAGGAGCGCCGATCACCTTGCCAGCTACTGTCTCAACCTGCACTTCTTTAGGTTTGCTCGCCTCAGCTAGTCCTTCGCGGGTGTATTCTATACGCCCCTCATAAGTTTCAGTCAATGATTGTTTTGCCGTCTTAAATCCGGCTAAAGAAGCCTCGGTGCCGTAGATATCGCGCTGAATATCAGTGGTATGCTGACGCGATTTTCTGAGTAGATCACGAGAAAGTGCAATGGCTCCGTTTTGTTCTCGATTAATGTCAGCCTGAGCTTTGGCATTTTGATCAGCCAGCCCATACTCGCGATTTAGTTCTTGCAGCTCGCTTCTAAGATCATTGAGCTCTTTTTCCAATGCTAAGAATGCTTCTACCCGATCGATCTCTTCTTGCCGAGCGTTCATGCGAAGCTGTAGTTCATGAGACGATTTTTGCTGAGCCTTTAAACTGTCGACAGTACCTGCGGGGATCGCTTGAATCTTAGTTTCGAGCAAAGATGCGCGTGAAATCTCCGCATTGTCCAGTTCGGAATTGGCTTCCCGCTCACTGCGTTCCAGTCGTTCCAAGTCATTGATCAACTTGTCAGTATTTGCAAGGTATGTTTGATCCAGCACTATTCCCTCACGAAGCAATTCTGCCTTGCGCTGTTTTTGCGTAATGATTAGATTTGTCAAGATCGTTTTTTGTTTCAGGGCTTCTTCATAGGCGCTTTTCTCGTTAAGCAGATCGAAAATCCGAATGCTCTCTTCCAGCTGCTTCTTTTCTTGTTCTAAACTGTTGCGTTCCACAGCCATGTGATTAATTTTGTCAAGAATTGCCGCTTTATCCAATTCATCTTGTTCAGCTACATATTTTTGAGATTGCAGTTGTGCGAGTTTGTTGCGTTGATCGACAAGTGTGCCTTTGCTTTTACTTCTGGAAACCATAGCCTCCTGGGCAACTTGCAATCGCTGTTCAACCTTTTTGTGAGATATGTCCTCTTTGCCTGTGGTTACGAGGTTGAGTAAGCGATTCGTTATTTCTCCACTCCCTTCCTCGTCGCAGATGATACTGCCGCTTTGTCCGATAAAAACGCTTTTATCAAAAGCATCAGCATCCATTTGGAAGTACACTTGGCCGGGGTCCTTGCTGCGTGGCAGGTTTACTTGTTCCCCTTTGTCCAGATTCCATGCGCTGATTTTATCGGTTGTATTGCTCAAGCCAAAGCTTCGTTCAAGGCGGTAATTGGCACCCAATGCTTCAAACTCGATAAAACCTTTCATTTCTTGCCCGTTCCATGGCATATACCGTTTGCGCGGATTTCTCGAAATATCTCTAACACGTCCTTTGTATCCATAAAACATCATCTGGATAAAAGCCATCAACGTGCTCTTGCCATCTTCATTTTTGCCGTACAGGACAGTAAATTCGTTATCCAAATCCAAATCGTAATTGCTGAACTTGCCGAAATTATCAATATGTATACGCTTAATAATCAATGAGCTGTACCTCGCTTTCAAAAGCGCGCAAGCCCCATTCAAGCGCTTTAGTCAGTTGATTGGCCCCAGGCAGGTTGTCATTAGCCGTCTGTTCTTCGATTCGCTCCATCATCTTTCTGACAAATATTCCTTTGAGAGAATTTTCGGTCGCTACTTCTTCAAGATCAATTGCAATGCGGGTGTTATCGATTAGTTTTGCAAAATAGAGGCGTTCATTCAGGTTGTCTTGAATTGTTTGCAGGGGAAGCGTGAAATTTTCTGAGACACTCCCCAGGAGAATGATTTTATAGTAGTTATTTTTGTATTCCGATCCGTAAAGCTCTTCTAATCTACTGATAATAGTTCGCACGATTTCGGGTTCAGACGAGCAGTCTGAAATATCTGCTTCTACTGCCAGATACATACGGCTACATATATTGCGGAAGGTGAGGTCGACATTGTGCTTGCCAACCGTTCCGATATAAACGCCTTTTTCATCTAGTTCGTCAAATCCGCGACCATCGGGACAGCCCGGATAAGCATATGACGTCTGGCTTACTTTATATACCGGCGAACGTTTATGAATATGGCCGAGCGCCACGTAATCATAACCGCTGGCAGCCAGTTGACGCTCGGTGACGGGGTTGTATCGACTGGTTCCGCCTTCTGATACCAGATCGCCGTGCAACACACAGATATTAATCAGATCAAGATCCGCCTCTGGCAATTGAGGCAGTAACGGTTGATCTACATAGGTGGATCTGAAACCTGCGCCGTAAATCGCGAAGCCTCGATCGGCAAAAATTGCCCTTTGCGGGCCGTCCCCCAAAACAATGGTTTGTTCCGGCCAGTCATCGTCAGCTAGCGGTGAATCGATCGACACATAGTCATGATTGCCCGGCGCAATTACGGTGATCGTATGATCGAGTTCATGCAGATAGTCTTTTACAGATTGAACCGTTTGAGGATCGATATTGGAGCCCTCGAATAGATCCCCCGCGATTAAAAGCAGATCAACATTTTCATCATTACAGATTGTTACGATCTTACGAAAAGTCCGCAACAGTTCCTGTTTGCGCTCCTGAGCTCTTATTGGTATGTCTGAAAGCTCAGAACCGAGATGAAGGTCCGCACAGTGTAGAATTTTGATATGTCTCAAATCGGGTTGTCTCCTTGGCAGATTTATGGTCTTGTTAACTATTATAGACGTAAGAGCGGATGATGACAGAGTAAATACGCCCTGTGTAAGTAATAACAGCAAAATTGCATCGACATATTGGGATTGACTCAGAGGAAGATAGTAAAATTAAAAATAGTCCTTGGAGGCTAACAGTTCCAGTAATAGCTGTAGCATTTGATTTTATGTTGGGGTTCCTTAAAGATACACAGTGAATTTTATAATGCATTGAGATAGCCGGAAACCAAAATAGGCAGAGAGATTTTGATGTAATCCAGTATTTTTGTGACACTGTTTTGCTTGCAAATTGACGGTAACCAAGATATAAGCGATGAGGCAGATAAGCTCACCTGGCTGAGGGCAGGGGGTTAATTCCCAAATTTCATTGCCCGACAAAAATAGTATTTATATGATAGGGTAAATATACAGATTTTTAAATATTCGGTTATCATCATGTATAAAATCTTGCCTTGTGGGAAGGGCTACGTGGTACTAACACATATTGATCGGGGGTAACAAACAAGTTGGCAGTATAGAAATGCTCTGCACCAGGAAATTATCTATAGGAGAAAGAATAATGAAGAGTTATTTAATCAAATCTATATCGCTACTGCTTGCGATGCTACTGTTGTTATCATGTCTTGTATCGTGTAAAACTTCCGATAAGAAAGGGGAATTAAATGGGACTATGAGTTCTTTAGAGCCTACATCCCCTGAAAATGGAGAAGGCGGAGGGTTGGGTGCTGCGGGCACTAGAGTATCAACCTATGGAGGGCTTCTAGGGTACGGTTATAATCTTCTAGAAAAGGCTTACTTTAATTACGCTGATACTGAGAAGACAAATTTTATAATTGATATGGATGCTTTGGCGAGTACGGGATATGTTTACGTTGACAAGGATTAAAGTAGTAGGGTCCAGGCATTTACTTATATAGCCAACTCAACCAAGGAATACTCTGAACAAATATCGGCTGCTGCAAATGCCGATGTAAAGGTTGGACTTACGGGTAGTTTTCAGGCAAGCTTCAAAATGAATCACACCTCTGAAATAAAATCAAACGAGGTGCTTATAACTAATCAAAGCAAGCTATGCAAGCAACAAGAATATATAGGAGGAATCTCCGAAAAAGAACTTGTGGCTTATACTACTTCCGCATTTAGAGATGATGCCGAAGACCTTACTCCTAAACAGTTTATTAAAAAATATGGGACACATATTCTTAAAAATATTGATCTTGGCGGAAGATTTGAACTCAATTATATTTATACGAACAAATCGAACTCATCGACCAGAGATATCGAAGCCTCTGTAGCTGCCGCAAATGCGTGGGCAAGCGGCCAAGCGAGTGCATCGCAAGCCGCCCAATCAAAAGAATTGTCAGATAACAGTAAAATGTATATTAGGACTTACGGCGGTCCGGTTACTGTAGATACGACTTCAATTGAACAGGCTAGAGGTTCTTATCCCGAATGGGCGAGAGGTGTTCAAGAGGGAAAAGAAATCACTTTTATTGATTGCACCGAAAATATTCCCATTTGGGACATTGTAAAACATATGGATTTCCCAAATGCAAAAGATAAAGCCATCAAGATAGAGGAATATTTCGACTCGAGAGCCGACGAAATTGACGCTGCTTTCAAAAATTCTGTCCCCATAACGACAAAAGCGCTCACAAAGGTATACATCCATTCTTTCTATTTAGGTATTGGCAAAAAACAGCACGAGGCAAAAAATGAGCTACGTAATAAGGGTGTGCTCGAAGCAAACATAATTGATCTTGATCTCAACGATGATACGGGAGGGCATTGGGTTTATCTTGGTTATAAAACAACAGCCGATCCTGCACAGGCCGTAACAGGATTAGTAGCAGATTATTATTCAAAATCAAATAGTGATCGGAAACTAGATCAGATTGATTACAAAGGGATTTCGTATCAGAAAATTCCAGGCGATATGAACGACGATACGGGTGGTAAATTTATTCATCTTTACTACACCAAGAGCTCTAAAGCAGGTCAGCCAATAACTGGACTTAAGTATCAGAGTAATGGCAAATTCCAGTATGGTAATGCTGACAGTTTTGAGGCAATACGCTGCAGAGACGGCGGAGGAGTCATGGACTTTAACTATAGTGCAGGCGGAGCTACGATTAACCTCTGGGTTACAAGAAAATAGATTCCATACTGTTTAGTCAATTCAATCAGATAGTCTATGGTTGCAATTTGTCACAATACTTGGAGAGGGACAGATTTGAATGAAGAAAATTTTATTTTATGGCATGACCGGAGAAAAGATGTGCTTTCAGCATATTCTATTGAACGCGCTGGATTTGTTCGCGGAAGGTGTTGAAGTCAAGATTATATTTGAGGGAGCTTCTGTAAAACTGGTTTCCGTGTTTGAAGATGAAGGCAATCCGCTTTACAAAAAAGCGAAAGAACAAGATCTTATTGCGGGGATTTGCCTGGCATGCTCCAAGGTTCTGGGAGTCTACGAGCTAAACGAAAAATCCGGCCTAAAGATGCTGGCAGATATGTCAGGTCATGCCGGGATCAAAGATTATATTCGTGACGGATATCAAGTAATCAGCATGTAGTGTCAACAGTTCCGGAAGGGATCGTTTTCCCTTACGGTTCGTACACCCGGATCGTCAGATTACCGGTGACTGTATCGACCGAGTAGTCCGCAATGCCACTCTCTAAAAGGTACGGGGGTGCGGCACGAGCTTTTCCAAGTCAACCGTGTCCGCTTTGTGCCAGAATCTGGATCCCCTAGTAGAGGCATTTCGCAACCGGCCGCTCGAACGTCATTATCCCTTCTTGATCGTGGATGCCATTTACATGAAGGCGCGTGATGACCAGCGGGTGAAGTCAAGAGGCTTTCTGATTGCGATGGGAGTCAATGATGAAGGCAACTGCGAGATTCTGGGGTTTGAGATCGCTGACGCGGAAAGCGAGGAATCCTGGAGCGATTTCTTCGAGCGTCTGAGATCTCAAGGTTTAAGGGAAGTTGATTTTGTAAGCAGTGATAACCATGGGGGTTTGAAAAAAGCGATCCAGAAGCAGTTCCATGGCGTCACCCGGCAGCGTTGCCAGACCCACTTTTCCAAGAATTTACTGGATAAGGTTCCCAAAATGCTGCGCGCTGAGGTCAAATCTAACCTGACTGATCTTTATAACGCGCCTGAACTCCAGGACGCGAAAGTCAGAAAACATCGGATGATAGAACTGTATGAAACACAAGCGCCCAAAGCGATGAAGCTGTTAGATGAGGCCTTTGACGAGATCACCGCGGTTTATGCCCTTCCGCGAGGCCTATCGCAAGCGATTGCGAACAAGTAACAGCATTGAGCGGCTCAACGAAGAGTCGCGGCGTAAGGAGCGGGTGATCCGGATCTTTCCCAACGACCAAAGTCTGATCCGGTTGATGGGCGCGGTATTGATGGAACACCATGAAAAATGGATCCAGGGCAAGAAGTATTTCAATATGGAAGTTTACTATGAGGAACGTGATGAGGCCAGACGCCATGCGCTCGCCCAAAGGGCAGCTCACCTGCAGGTCGTCTAGGAATGATTGGAAATGCCGAAAGTGAATTTACACCACTACTTCGGACTTGACTAAAAAACTATTGACAGTACCTAAAAACATACGCTGGTCTCACTAAATATACGATCAATCTCCCCGTTAAATTGATTTCGCGTCACGGTAAAGTGCTGTCTACGGGGGCCGTTTTTTGATCCAATGCAAATCACCATATATTCTTTTCGAATGCTAATCAAGCAATTTCACCAAACGTGTTGTGCAATAGTCGCTGCCCATAAAACATAACTGGCGTTTTCCGTTGTTTTTACAAATCAGTAAACGCTCTTTTTACAGCAGTTACGGTTTTTCATCGTGTTTTGGAAGCTCATTTTCTTGGGATGTCTGTTGGTCTTTATTTTCAACAAACCAAATGCTTTATCGCCATCGGTATTATAATTCCGATGAAGGCCTTTGTAGCCTTTACAGCGTTCAAAAATTCTAAGAAGCAGTTCGTTAAAATGGGTTCTAACCTTAGTCTATGGGATCCGAACACTTTCATACCTTGCGTATTTCTTCTGGTTGTCGGGTAGTGTAAAGAAAAACGGGCGCTTCGGCACCCGCTTCTTCTCATTTCCCAAATTAACAAGGGGGCGTCTCTTTTGAAACGCCCCCCTTGTTTCCCTTATGTTTTTAAAGGGTTGTTGTGTTGGTGGTTCTCTATTCCGCTTTGACTTTGCGATCTCTTCGACGCAGGATTGTAAGGGCTGCTGCCGATCCGATCAAAACCAGTCCCAAGCCGAACATTGTATTATTTTTCTCACCAGGCGCCGGTACCACGATTTCGCCCGCCGTGATGATTTCAACTGTCAGGGTCGCGCCAGCCGAAGTCTGAATTTTCTTTCCATCCGGATAATCGGAAGTTTCATTCATAGTCCCATACACGGCCGCTGTATTGATGAAGGGCCCGCGCGCCTCATCTTCTTTTACAACATCGTAGTCGTAAATAATTGTAATCATTTCGCCCGGTGCCATGTCATCCAGGTTAACCATGGCTATTCCATCCGGTCCTGATATCCAGTTTGCCTCTGTACCGTTGAGTTCAACGGAGCTGCCAACCATGGCTTCATCATCCGTCAGATAAACATCCGTCAGTTTGACGTTGCCGTCGTTTGTTACTACAACGGTATATCGTACCGTTTCGCCAATCTTTGCAATTGTCTCGTCTTCTGCCGGCTCACCGAGTGTGAGGTTTTCGATCTGTTTTGTGATCACAAGGCTGGGGTTATTGATGAAGGCGTTGGTGACGGTAAGTTTGTCTTCGCTTCTCGTCTTTATGTAATTTTCCGGTGTCGTGACTTCATCGACGGTATAAACATAAGGTACGCCGTATTGATCCGTTTCGTCTAAATCGTCCCAGATCGCTGTCTCTGTACCGTTTTCCAGCGTTTTTACAAAATCGGACAAAGGTTGGCCGTCTCTATACAATTGCAGTTCAATCGTTGGATTAACGTCTGGGCCATCGACCCAGATTTTCGTTCCTGTAATTTTAGTTTTGGGGCTTACATACGTGTTGGTGACGGTAAGTCCATCTAATGTTTTAACATAATTTGCAGGCACTTCAAATTCATTGATTGTATAGATGTATGGGTTTGCGTCAGAATCTGTTTCATCAAGATCATCCCATGTGTATTCTATAATTTCGGCAGTCCCCGGCGCGATCGGCATACCTGCCACCAGCATGGGTAATCCATCTTCGATGTGTCTCCACAATCTAAACGCAAACGCCGGTTTTACTTGTGGGCCATCTACCCATACTTTCGTTCCTGTAACATCAATCTTAGGACTCACATACGTGTTGGTAACGGCGAGACCGTCTTCGTGTTTTTCATAATTTTCCAGTACCGTAGTTTCTTCGACCCAATATGTGTACGGTATTCCGGCATCATTGGTTACTTCAGTCCCTTTTCCTGTCCAAACAAGCTGTGTCACTCCAGGCGATAACGTTTTCAAATACTGTACTTGCAACTTCGGACCGGTACCCGCCTGTCTCATTAACTTAAACTTAACCGGCAGTCCAAGCTCGGGGCCACCAATCCATTCTTTAGTCGCTGTTACATCACTTTGGTAGATATTGGTTACCGTAAATCCGTTGACCCAATTGCCAGCTTTAACGCTCCTGTAATTAGCAACTGCCTGTTCGCTTAGTGTAAAAGCAACATTCGCATATAACTCAGTGCTCATGGTTACAGTCTTGGTTTCTTCCCAAGTATCAATTCCATTGACAGGAGCAACCTGGCTTGGATTATCAAAAATTACTGTTTCAGTTTTTTGTGTAATGATGTCCATTACTAAGTCAAGATTCATAATGGCATCCGGCTTTTGTTCTGGTCCACCTTTCCATATCTTCTTGATCGTAATTGTTCGGGTTTGCGGTATAAGATCGAAATCTATGGTAAATCCGTTTACAGCTTTTGAATAGCGGGGTTCAGTCCCCGAATCGATTGTATAAGTGTATTCTTCCGTATTATTCGTATTTGGAACGAATCGATTCAGATTAGTAAATGAAAACTCTGCTTCCCATCCTGTTGCAGTTTCAATCATATCCACCGGATATACTATCTTGGATGTGGAGCCGGTTCCATTTCTATACAACTGCACGCTCGTGTTACCGGGCTTAACGAAACCATGTGTGTCAAAAGGTTTCCCAGTCCATACAAGTTTCACGGGTATGTCTATTTTTGTTTTTACCTCGTATGTCAAGGTTATTTTGAAACCTTGTCCCACCGGAACAGTTTGATAGGTGTAATCATTTTGGAACGTACTATAATTCGCTATTCTTACATCATAAGTATATGCCGGATCACCTGGTTCTACAGAGAACACATGTTGCTTTGTTCCGACTGCCAAAGTAACGGGGACTCCAACATTATTGTAAACTCCATTATCTTCTCGCACAAGTTGCAGCTTTACACTTGGAACCGTCACTCCCTCGGGAACTCCACTCCAAACAAGTTCAGTCGTAAGATCGACTTGTGAACTTTCATCTCCACTTGCAACGATCGGTGTTAAAAAGGAACCCATTACTGTCATTGCTAATATAATTGCAATGAATGATTTAAATTTATTTTTCATTTTTTCCATACTCTACTTTGAGCCTCCTATTCTAATATTTTCCGGTTTCGATTAACACAGAAAAATGCTTCTGACCTTTGCAATGTGCGATCCAGGCTGGATAGTACATTTGGGTCTAACAAAATTATAAACGGTACGACAATGAAATTAGATGATTTTGTTACAGTAAATGAATTTGCGTAAGATTTTCATCATCGTCTTAGAAGATAAACAACGCTAAACCTTATACAGCAGTTTTTGTTAGCCTACAGAGTGTCTATAATGCATCCTTATGCCCTGCATTCGCACCGCACATGACCGTGTTAGTATTCCAAACGGTTTCAGATATTCGAGTAATTGGTGGGTAATATATACATTTGAAAGGACGGAAGATGATACGGAAAGCGAACGGAATTAGACTTATCACCACTTATACGGTAACCTATTCTTTTACTGCCTTAACTCGTTAAGCCCTGGGTTAGTGGAGAGAAACAAAATAATATAGAAGAATACTGAGTGATTTTTATTGGATGAATTCTTCCAGAGGGTGAGATTAATTGTCCTGGAATGAGTTTTAGCATTTTATTTTGCCGTTGAAGGCAAGCTGTTTTACATAATTGTATTTGTATTTTCACAAAGACTTTTGTCTGGAGCATAAGTGTATGGAATCCCCATTCGATTGATCCGACGACAAGTCTTTTTGTTTGCAAAAAAATAATGAATGAGAAATAACACCGTAACGACAGCCTTTTGATTTGGAGGAGGATTTGAGTGATTCGTTTTGAAAACGTAGTGAAAAAATACGGGGACGCATTGATCCTCGATGATATAACCTTTGAAATAGAGGAAGGTGAATTTGCGGTTCTGATCGGTCCAAGCGGTTGTGGTAAAACGACAACCCTAAAAACCATCAACCGGTTGATTGAGCCAGAAAAAGGTTGCATATTTGTAGAGGGGAAGGATATTTCTCAAACGAATCCGGTCGCGCTTCGCCGGAAAATCGGCTATGTAATCCAGGAAATCGGCCTCTTTCCGAATATGACGGTAGCACAGAACATTGCCGTCGTCCCCAAGCGTTTGAAATACAGTAAAGAGAAAATTGAGAAGATCACTCATGATTTATTAGATATGGTCGATATGTCATACGTAGATTACGCGCACAAGTATCCGTCTGAGCTTTCAGGCGGGCAACAGCAGCGTATCGGCGTATTGAGAGCCTTGGCGGCTTCGCCACCCATCGTGTTGATGGATGAGCCGTTTGGAGCTCTTGATCCCATGACGCGCAGCACACTGCAAGATGAGCTTGTCCGGTTGCATAAGAAATTGAAGAAGACATTTGTCTTTGTCACGCACGATATGGACGAAGCGCTCAAACTGGCAGACAAGATCATTTTCATGGACGAGGGCAAAATCGTTCAGATGGGCTCCCCGGATGAAATGCTTGAAAATCCGGCAAATGATCTGATTAAATCTTTTATGGGTAAGCGGTTATCCGATAACGGAGTTGTTCCCTTGACAGCCGCCGATTTTATGAAGCCTCATCCGGTCAGCGCATACAAGAACCAAGGGGTACTAAAGAGTACCCAGATCATGGCGCGACGCGATATTGATACATTGCTCATCAAAAATGACGATGAAACATATGCGGGGACTGTGACGATTAGAAATATAAGAAGATTCGGCAAACATGTCAATACGATCGGCGAGATTCCTGTGACCTCTCATGTCACCTCTTATGTGACCGATGACGCGGTTGAGAGTTTCGATAAGTTGCTCGATACCGACAGTGATTTTGTTGTTGTTCTAAACAAAAATGACACAATCGCCGGGATTGTTACGAAGACAAGTATGGCGCGAGCCATGGCCGATACACTTTGGGGGGACGAATCATGAGTTTCTTCGAAATGTACGGAGAAAAAATTCTGAAAGCCATCGGTGTTCACTTCTTGTATGTGCTTGTTTCTGTGTCCATCGGATTTGTCATTGCGTTGGTGCTGGGCATCTTGCTGTCGCGAGTTCCGAGAATTGCCAGATTCGTTTTGCCACTCATTTCAGTGTTTCAGACCATACCGGGGATTGTATTTGTCGGTATCCTATTCCTGTATATAGGCATGAAACCTGCCACAGTGATTATCGCGCTAGCGATTTACGCCATGTTTCCTATCTTGAAAAACACATATGTGGGACTGTTAGAAGTCGATGACAGCCTGATCGAAGCGGCTCGTGGATGCGGTATGTCCCCGATGGAGAGGCTGTTTGAAGTAGAATTGCCCCTGGCCACGCCGTCAATCATTGGAGGGCTTCGCATGTCCACCGTCTACACGGTGAGCTGGGCGGTGCTCGCGTCCATGATTGGTCTTGGCGGGCTTGGTGAGTTTATTTATATCGGAATTGCGACCAATAACAACGCATTGATTATCGCCGGAGCTATCCCGGCGGCTGTGATGGCGATTGTACTGAGTCTGCTGATTGATGTAGTCAAGAAACGCAGTATGAAAAGAGTGGCCGCCTGATGAATACGACAATTGTTTTTGAACATCTTTATATCGTTTTGCTGTCGGTGGTCTTTTCGGTAGCAATCGGGCTTCCCCTGGGAGTGGTCGCTTATTTATACCGACCGGCGAGAAAGCCTGTGCTTTGGATTAGCGAGCTGTTGCAGACGATCCCTGCCCTGGCTCTGTTGGGTATGGTGATGCTTGTGGTCGGCGCCGGAAAGGCGACTGTCATTATTGGTCTATTGCTTTACTCTCTACTTCCAATCGTTCACAACACGTATCTCGGGTTGGAGAATGTTAACCCCGGCATCAAACGGGCGGCGCGTGGCATGGGGATGTCGAGAATGGATCGGCTTTTCAGCGTTGAATTGCCGTTATCCTTTCCTATGATCTTTACAGGCATTCGCATTGCGACAGTGACGTCAGTTGGAGTTGCTGTATTTGCCACTTCTGTAGGCGGTGGAGGACTTGGGTCTGTGATCTATCAGGGGATCCGCACTCAGAATATGAAATTGATTTTATCGGGGACGCTTACCTTGATGGCGATGGCCGTCATCTTTGACAGTGGTATGGGCCTGATTGAGAAACGACTGAATAGACGCGGGAACGCGTAAATAAAAAAAGCCTCTTAGACAGGTAAACGAAAATCTGAACCTGCAAGGCAACGATTGTATTGTCAAAGGTTCAATAAATAATGGAGGAAATTAATGAAAAAATATTTAACAGTAATAGTAAGCTTAATTTTGGCGGTAGTTATAATGACTGGTTGTGCCGGCACGAAAGATGGATCGGCTAAGCCGATTGTCATATACGACGGAGAGTTTTCAGAGAGCAAAATTATTCACCAGATGGCGAAGATGCTTGTCGAGGAGCACACGGATGCCACAGTTGAAATTCGCGACGAAATGTCACCGGTCAATAGCTACCGGGATCTAGCCAAAGGTGGTAGCGGTGACTTGATGAATAGTTACGACGGCACCTTATTGACCACATATCTGAAAAAAGATGTGCCCGACGTCCCGGAGGGGAAAACACTTTACGAATACGCTAATGAGGTTGCAATGGGAAAAGACGGTACGCGCCTTCTGAAACCACTGGGCCATGAAAACACATACGCAATTGGGGTTACTAATGAGTTAGCCGCCCAATACAGGATAGACACGATTACAGATCTTGTCGCAGTAGCGCCCGAACTCATTTTCGGGGCAGAACACGAATTCTTCAGTGAAGAAGGTAGCATGAAGTATAGCCCGTTTGTCGATTTTTACGGACTTGAATTCAAAGAAAGTAAAGCAATTGAGATGGCGCTCAAGTATTCCGCAGTTGAAAGCGGAAACATTGATGTGACGATCGTCTATTCAACCGATGGCATGAACAAAAAGATCGGTCTCAAGGTTCTGGAAGATGACCGAAACTTCTTCGCCGAATATAATGACGCCCTGCTTGTACGCGACGATTTGTTTGATCGCTATGAGGAGATCGCTCCAAATCTGGAGGATGTGCTCAACATGTTGGCAGGTCAATTCACCGATGAGGGTATGACCGATTTGACCTATGAAGTCGATGTCAACGGGAAGACCCCGCAGGAAGTCGCAAGGGATTTCCTGGTTGAAAAGGGATTAATCGGTTCGTAATTTAATGTATAAACGCGGTTTTTAAATTCGCGGATTTTCAGGGAAAAATGACCGAGTCATCACGTGAAAGAGAGTTGGCTGATTATGGTAATCGGTCAGCACTTTTTTATCTAATATTGTTAATCCAAGGAGATTGCTCAATGGAAACAGAATCCCAAGTCTGATTTGTGGTGTAATTGATTTTGCAGGAGATAACATTTCGATGACTGACAATCAGGAACTTAATTATTTAGAGCTATTATCGCAAGATCTTTATGATGACGAGTATCTAGTATCGTTGACGCTTCCATATCTTCCGCCCTATCGGTGGGAT
>LSQX01374901.1_pt1 | contig 18207 bp, 17 predicted proteins | sample 654561 | NCBI WGS metagenome assembly LSQX01 (sample SAMN04489861, study PRJNA283612) | anaerobic digester metagenome | isolation source: 4 biogas reactors fed with cattle manure at either 37C or 55C with and... | place: Denmark: Kongens Lyngby | collected 2014
CCAGGATCAAACTCTCAAAAGTTTTTATCTAGTTCAAAATTATTATTCTGGTTTATTTGTATATTATTAAAAAATTGACGTTAATGTTGTTTGTACATCTGTTCAGTTTTCAAAGATCAGCTGCATGCTATACGCTAGTATAGGCCCTCTCGGGTCAAATCGCATGCTTAGATAATGTATCATTCATACTTATAAAGTGTCAAGAACAAAAACTTATTTTTCACGATTATTTACTTAGTAAGGAGTCTTACGCGACAATCCTGACGCTATCTACGGGAAATAACAAACTGACCAGCGCTCTTTTTTTATATAAAAAGACCAGCGCATGACGCCGGCCTTTGTTTGACGATTGATAAGAGTTTAGACAGCCTTTTTCCAAAGACCGTGTAAATTGCAATATTCGTAAGCGGCAACCGCTACTTCGCCTTCGACGAGACAAAAGGTGGCTTTGGGCTCTTGACCGGGCTCCAATTTCGTCCGGCGGATGCCGAGATTGGTCTCGAGATGAATCCACTGAATGAAGTGCTCAGGGAGCATCGGATGAGTGACGGAACCGACTTTGACGATGACTTTGTGACCTTCGATTTTGACTTCGGGGATGTGTTTCTCAAGGGCGACGTTTTCCTGAGTGTCGGCCTCGACTTCTTCCATCTCCTGTCCGCAGCAAATCATCGGCACGCCGCTATCGACGATCGACTCAACGAAATTACCACAGATGGAGCACATAAAGAATTTTGACATTTTGTTACCTCTCTTTTCCTAAAATATATTTTACCTTATTTTAAAAGGTGTTTGAACAACAATAGTAAAATTTTTGTCTAGCGGCGGCTCACGCGCGAAAGAATCATAGCTATGCGCATGAACATGTAGATGAAGTCGATGTAGATGTTAAATGCACAATAGAGAGCGAGATTTTTGCTCGCCTGACCGCTCTCGCTGATGCGGCGAATGCGCCACACATCAAAAGCGGTGATGAGCATGATGGCCCCGAACGAGGCAAATGTGACAATCCAGCCGAGTTGATCGCTTCCGATAAACCAGTTAATCAAAGATAAAAAGATTGAACCGATTAAAAGACCCATGCCGACGATTAATAAACCTGAGAGGTTGACCTTTGAAAAATAGCCGACCGCGGCCATCGCGCCAAAGACGAGGCACGTCAGGCCAAAAGTCATGCCGATGAGATACCAATCCATCGTCAGTGTTAACGTCGAGAGTAAAATGCCCATCGTAATTGTGTATAGGGCAAAGGGAATAATCAGATTCCCGCCGCGGCGAAAGACGCCAAAAGTAATCCAGAAGATGAGGACGATTTGTAAAATCGAAGCCCCGATGATAAGTCCTAGATAAGTGTCGCTGGCGACATCGATGGGAACGACGCTCGTAAACAGATAGCCGGTCAGCAAGGCGACGGCCGCCGTGACTAAGAAGCCGATGGCGGCATAGCCAAAGACCGTGCCGAGAAATTTACTTCCCGTCGCGGATTGTACCTCTGGTTCATATGTCCGGTAATTATTCAATGTCTGCACCTCCTAAATCATGTTGTTGATCAGCTCTTTAAACGATTCGATGCTGAGCGAGGCGCCGCCGACTAAGGCGCCATCGATATCGGCCGTCGAAAGATATGTTTTAATATTTTCCGGTTTGACGGAACCGCCGTAGAGAATGCGAATCTGTTCAGCGACTTCGCCATACTTTTCGCGCAGCAATCCGCGAATGTAAGAGCAGACGTCCTGAGCGATTTCTGAAGAAGCATTTCTTCCCGTGCCAATCGACCAAACGGGCTCATAGGCGACGACGACTTTGGCGGCATTTTCAGAGCTTATTTCACTAAAACCAGCTGATATTTGCTCTTTTATTACTTTTTTTGTTTCGTTTTTTTCAAATTGAGCCAGCGTTTCGCCGACGCAGTAGACGGGCGTCATCTCGTTGGCGAGAAGGGCTTTGATTTTGAGATTGCAGCGCTCGCTTGTCTCATTATCATAAGTGCGCCGTTCGGAGTGGCCGATGATCGCCCAGGTAATATTAATTTCCTTGAGCATGGCAATTGAGACTTCACCGGTGTATGCCCCTGAGGGTTGATAGTGGACATTTTGCGAGGCGACGAGCAGATTAGGATTATATTTTTTAACGACCGGAAGGGAGAGATAAGCGGGGGCGACACCGATGTCGATGCCGTGCAGTTCAGCCAGGGCGGAAAGCGCCAGGGAGCCTAAAGCAAAGACCTTGGTTTCTTCGCGGGTCTTATTCATTTTCCAGTTGCCAAGCAGGAGTTTTTTTCTCATGTCGATTACCTACTTTAAGATGTCAATGCCGGGCAGATGTCCGTCATTTTCAATCATTTCAAGAGAGGCGCCACCACCGGTGGAAACATGCGAGAAGGCATCTGAGAAGCCGAACTCTTTAACAGCTGCGGCCGAATCGCCACCACCGCAGACGGTGAAAGCGCTCTTCAATTTAGCGATAGCCTGGCAGACGGCAATCGTGCCGCCGGCAAAATCTTTTTGTTCAAAGACACCCATCGGACCATTCCAGAAAACCATCTTGGCTTTGCTGATTTCCTGTTGGAACAAAGCAGCGGTCTTGGGACCGATGTCCATGCCTTCCATCTCGCCGGGAATATTGGCGTCGTCGGTAACGATTTTTTGCGTCCAGCCTTCAAAGGCATCAGTGGCGATTGAATCAAGGGGCAAAAGAATGCGGCCGTTTGCTTCTTCAAAGCACTTTTTGGCGTATTCTAGCTGATCATCTTCGCACGGCGACTTGCCGATGGTGCGACCTAAGGCTTTCGCGAACGTATAAGCCATCGCTCCGCCGATCAGAATCTTGTCGCATTTCTTAAGAAGTGAGTCGATAACTTTGATTTTATCGGAAACTTTAAAACCGCCGAGGATAGCGATGTAAGGGCGGTCGCCGTCTTTAACTTCGACACAGCGGGTCAGATTGCGGACTTCTTTTTCGACGAGATAGCCGATGGCGACCGGCTTGCCCTGAGCTTTGAGAATTTCCGGGACCCCGTATGTTGAAGCGTGGGCGCGGTGGGCGCTACCAAAGGCATCCATGACGAAAATATCGATGTTTTCAGCCCATTTCTTGGCGAGTTCAGGATCATTTTTTTCCTCGCCTTTTTCGTAGCGAGTATTTTCCATTAAAACGACTTCACCGGGTTCGACGACACCCATAAAAAACTTGGCTTTTTCGCCGGTTGTATCCGGGCAGAAAGCGACGGGTACGCGAAGGATTTCACCTAAGCGGGCTGCCACCGGGCGCAAGCTGTTTTTCTTCTTCTGCGCTTCGACGACTTCCGGAGCTTCCTTGTGTTTGATTTTGCCGAGGTGCGAAAGCAGGATGACTCTCGCGCCATGCGAGATGAGCATCTTGATTGTCGGGGCGGCTTGGACGATGCGGTTATCGTCGCGGATTTCGCCGTCCTTAAGAGGTACGTTAAAATCGACGCGGACTAAAACGCGCTTACCTTTGAGATCGCTTAATTGATCAATCGTGAGCATAATTATGCCTCCTTATAAACAAAAAGGTGCCTTTGCTAAAGCACCCTTTGTCAGCAACTTATTTTAAACCTAAAACCTTGGCCATTTCCTTGGCAATGCGCAAGTATTGGCAGGTATAGCTGTACTCGTTGTCATACCAGGCGACGACTTTGACGAACTGCTGGCCATCAGGATTGGTGAAGACCGCGGTTTGCGTGGCGTCGAAGATTGAGCCGGCTGTGGCTCCGATGATGTCGCTCGAGACGATTTCGTCCTCGGTATAAGCAAGGACGTCTTTGAGATAAGTGTCGGCCGCTTCTTTCATCGCCGCGTTGATTTCTTCGACGGTGACATCTTTATTAAGGAGCAGCGAGAGATCGACTAAGGAACCATCGATGACCGGAACGCGGAGGGCACCGCCTTGAAGGCGACCCTTGAGTTCGGGAATGACGAGGTTGATGGCTTTGGCGGCGCCGGTCGTCGTCGGAACGATGTTGGCGGCGGCAGCGCGGCCGCGGCGGCTGTTGCCTTTTTTAACTAAGTCGAGAGTTGTCTGGTCATTGGTATAGGCGTGGACGGTTGTCATGTAGCCGCCTTTAATACCGAATTTGTCGACGAGAACTTTGGCGACCGGAGCTAAGCAGTTGGTCGTGCAGGAAGCGCCGGAGATGACGGTCATGTCCTTTGTTAGTTTGCCTTCGTTAACGCCGTAGACGAAGGTCGGAGTCTCTTTATCGGCGGGAGCGGAGATGACGACACCTTTCGCACCACCTTCGGTAATATGAACGGCGGCATCGGCTTTACCTTTGAAACGGCCGGTGCACTCCAAGACGAGCTCGGCGCCGTAATCAGACCATTTGATCAGCTTGGGATCAGGCTGGCCGATAACAGGGATAACTTTGCCCTTGTAAACAATTGCGTTTTTTTCGACATCGACGGTGATGTCATCGACACCGAAGCGCTTATGCGCGGTATCGTACTTGAGAAGATAGGCTAGTGAAGCCGCATCCGCCAAGTCATTGATGGCGACGACTTCGAATTCGCCGGTCTCGTATGCCCTTCTGAAGGCGAGACGGCCGATTCTTCCGAATCCATTTATAGCGACTTTGATTGACATATATATGTCCTCCTTTTTCTACCGCGTTTATTATATAAGAATTAGGTCGATTATTTAAGTAAAATCACTTTGTAAGCGTTTACGATTTTTTTATCTGAGACTCAGCAAAGGCATAAAACAAAAGTTTTATACATAAGGAAATGAGGTTATTCCGCGAAAGAGGGTCTCGAGATTAATTTCGAAGGCAAAGGCGATTTTTTCCAAAACCTTCAAAGAAGGATTGCGGCGCCCATTTTCTAAATCGGAGAGATAATTGCGGTTTAAGCTGGCGCGAAAGGCCATCTCCTCCTGATTCCAGCCGCGAGCCCGACGCAAAGCGGCAATTTTTTGTCCGAGCTGCAGATTAGTTTTCATCATCATCCCCTCGATAGCGCTTAGCGAGAACGCGGAGAGCGCGGAAGATATGATTGACATTTGATTTTGTCACGACTTTATCCATCTTCTCGCTGAGCATGGCAGCCAACTCTTCCATCGTCGCGTCTTCATTTTGCAAGCGAATTTCAGCCAGAAGGCGCTGCTTCTCATTAGCGAGATTTTTCACGCCGAGAATTTTATCAATCGTCCGCAGGTCATCGAGCTGACGGGCCGCTGAAGTCAGCGTTTTCTCGTAATTGGCGGTGTCGAGATTTTGCAGGCGATTGCCAATGTTGGCAAATTCGCGGTCAATACGAATATTTTCGAATTCGAGACTTGAAGCCGTGGCACCCATCAAAATGAGAAAATCAGCGATCTGGTCGGACTTTTTAAGATAGATGACAATTTGCTCGCGCCGCTTGATGGTCTTGGGACTAAAGCTTCCGCCCTTGTATTTGGCGATTAACTTTAAAAACCATTTCGCGTAGTTTTCGTCATTGAGAGCAATCTCAAAGTGGTAGTTGGAACTGCGCGGGCTGTTGACCGAACCGGAGGCGAGAAAAGCGCCGGCTAAGTAACCGCCGATCATATCATCATTAAAGACGATATTCTTGGCAATTTTGCCTTCTAAAAAGGAAATTTCCAAATCGCCCATAATATATTCGGCTTCCTGATCGATGATGATGTTGTAAGTAATACGGCGTTTAAACTTCATTGTTTTCTCATAAGAGAAACGGATATTGATGCCATATATTTGCTGTATGATTTGATAGATGAATTTCGCTATTTTGGCGTTTTCGGTTTGTAAAAGAATCGCAACGCAGCGATTCTTGATTTCCATGCGACCGTTGACCTTGATGAACGCCGAGACTAAGGCGCGGAGACGCTCTTCGGTAAAAGGTTTGGTGACAATCTCTTCTTTAACTTTGCGGGTAAACGAAAGCGTCGGTCTCACTTTTTAAATTTTCCGATATCGCGGTGTAAGCAAAGGGTTCGGTAATTGGCGGCGTATTTACTGGCCAAATATTGCGCGATGACAACCGAGCGGTGCTGACCCCCGCTGCAGCCGATGCCGACGACAAAGAAATTGCGGTCTTCGGCACGGACCTTGGCGAGATAATAATCAAGATATTTCTCAATATTTTTAATCAGTTCTTTAGCTTCTTTGTCTTCGAGGATGAACTTCTTGACGGGCTCATCGAGACCAGTCATGTCTTTTAATTCGCTAATCCAGTAAGGATTAGGAACGATGCGGGTATCAAAAATCATCTCGACATCATTGGGCACGCCGTGCTTGAAGCCAAAGGAGACGAAGCTAATCGTCAGGTTGCCGCTTTCCATGCCTTGTATGTTGGTAAAGATGAATTTGCGGAGTTCGGTCGCCGTCTTGCCGGTCGTATCGACATACATATCGACATCCTTTTTCAAGACATCCATGATTTTGCGGTCGCGTTCGAGAGAATCGGCGAGCGATAATCCGTGAGCTTGCGCCGGATGGATGTGGCGCGTCAAACGAAAGCGCGTCAATAATTCGGCTTCAGAAGCATCAAGAGCTAAGAAAGTGACGCGGAAATTGGTATTTTTACGAGCGGACTGAGCGGCTTTTAAAGCCTCATCAATAGCCACGACGACGACGGTTCGCCGATAGCGGACCGGATCATTTTCAAATGCTTTATAAAGCTTAGGAATAACGGAAAAAGGGACATTTTCGACGATGTAATAATCCATTTCTTCGAATGTCCTTACGGCAGTTGATTTTCCGGCTCCTGAGACGCCGGTCAAGATAATTAAGTCAATCATAAAAATACCTATATATATGAATATAATAACACACGAGGTGACAAAAATACCGAAATAACACTTATTTCCGTATCGTTCGTAATTAAAAAGCGACAATCCGATTGCCGCTTAAAAAATATGATGTTTTTATTTTTTGGCTTTGATGTAGCGAATGGCACTGGTGGCCGCAATGCAGCCATCGCCGGCCGCCGTCACCAGCTGCCGAAGTTTCTTATCGGTCGTATCGCCGGCCGCCAATAAGCCGGGAACATTCGTTTCCATGTCCTTATTGACGATTAGATAACCGTTGCGCGTCTCGACTTTCAGATTAGCGAGAAATTCCGTCAGTGTTTTTTGCCCGATATAAGGAAAGACAGCACTGACTTTAATCTCTTGTTCGTCATTGGTGTCGAGATCCATGATGATGATGCTTTCGACGTGATCTTGACCTTTTATTATCATAACATCGCTTTTATCGATGAGATTGATGTTGCTACGGCTCAGAACGTGCGAGAGTTTATCCGATTCGATTTCCTTGACGCTGGCTTTGCTAATCAAATGAACGGTCTGGGCGATCCCGGAGAGATACATCGCTTCTTCAAGAGCTGTATCCAGATAGCCGACGACCGCGACTTCTTTATTGCGATAGAGGGGGCCGTCGCAAGTCGCACAGTACGAGACGCCGCGATTAAGAAATTCCTTCTCGCCGGGAATGCCTAGCTGCTTTTCAATCGTTCCGGTCGCGATGATGACGACTTTCGCGCGAATCATGTGCTCTTCGGTCTCCACTAAAAAGAGTCCGTCATCTTGTTTTGTGACATTGATGACGCTTCCGTATTCGAGTTCGATATCGTTTTTAGTGGCCTGTTCCATAAGTTTATAAGCGAGTTCAGGTCCGCTGATGGCCTCAAAGCCCGGATAGTTGTAGATTTCACCGAGTTTGGCCAGTTTCCCGCCGAAGACATTGCGGTCGATGGCCATGACGCTTAAATTGCTGCGCTTGACATAAAGACCGGCTGTGATGCCGGCGATTCCGCCGCCGATGATGGCGACATCAATTTGTTTTTCCATGGTTAATCACCTCAAAGAATTCATTAAAAGAGTCGATATAATAGGTTGGTTTTGCTTCAGGAGGGAGATCGCGGGGGGTCCATGTGACCAAGGCGACATCGATTCCGGCATTTTGCGCGGTCAGATAATCGGTGAGCGTGTCGCCGACATATAAGACATCGCGCTTATCGCTGATGCCAAAATGTTTCATCGCTTGAAAAATTCCCTCTGGATTCGGTTTGGCTTCTTTTACATCGTCATGAGCGATTAAAAGGTCAAACACACCATCGAGATCGATAAGTTTTAAAGTGTATTCAGCGGGATAGCGATGCTTGGATGTAACGATGCCGATTTTAATTCCGCGAGCGTGGAGTTTTTCGGCCAATTCACGCACAAAAGGAAAGGCTTTGGCAAATTTTTGATAATTTGGCAACGATATTCGCTGATACTCTTTAAAAGCATAATCAAAAGTCAAATCAGGAAATTCTTTAGTCAATGTTTGGACAATCGGCGGACCGGAAAAGGTCAGCATATAGTCAATAGTCGGCATATAATCGGGGCGATAAAGACGATACATTTCAATAAAAGTCGCCACGATCATCCCATCGGTATCGGCGATGGTGCCGTCCATATCAAAAAGTACGAGTTTATACATGATTAATTACACCGTTTCGTAAGTCCGCGGTTCAAGATTCTTTTTCTTGCGAACAAAGTCGTAGACGTGGAAAGCGACGATGCCGAGGACGCCGACACCGATTAAAATGAACGAGGAAATCCACGACTGCCCATATTCAAAGTCTGCCGAGCGGAGCGGCTCCATAATTGCTCTTGTCGCGCCATACCAGATGAGATAAGCCATCGATAAATCGCCGAGCGAGAGCCATTTGCGTAGCCCCTTGCCCGCCCCATAGGTAATCAGGAAGTAGCCGGCGAGATTACTGATCGATTCAATCAAGAATAGCGGCACATATATATTTCCGGCAGCAGCCGGTCCGTCTGTTGAACTAAAGGCCATGTTATTGGAAATAATCGACGGCAAGAAGCTCCACGACGAAGCCGCGACTTCCAAACCATGCACTTCAATATTGAAGAAATTGCCCCAGCGGCCGATGGCCTGGGCGATTAAAATAGCCGGGACGATGACGTCCATCGCCCAGCGAATGTTGACGTATTTGCGGCGTACGAGCATAAAAGTGACGCCGGCGATAATACCAAGAATCGCGCCGCCCATAATTGCCAAGCCACCATCCCACACTTGCAAGACGGCAAGGAAATCATTGGCGTATCGGTCGAATTCCAAAACATAGCAGTACCACAGACGGGCTCCGACTAACCCGGCCGGAAAGGCGACATAAAATGTCGAGTCGAGAATGCCGTGGCGTTTAAATTTTTTAAAAAAGAAGTGATCGCTGACGAAGTAGACGATGACGGCGCCGCTGACGATTAAGATGCCATAAAAAGCGACGGCATACTGGGCGGTGCGATTAAAGGGATCGACAAATCCTTCGGTGAGCGAGATGCGGTTGACGAGCGGATAAGTCAAATAGTCGGCAACTCCTTCGGTGGCCAGCGCCAAAAAGATGATGATGACCGGGATGGCAATATACATGACGAGGCGAACTATTTTAAGAATGTTCGCTCCTAATGTCGGTCTGTAAAAATTAAGACCAAAAGCCGCATATAGCGATGATAATCCAAGGATGAAGACAAAACTTCCAATAAGGGCCATCGCGTATTCGCCTCCGCGAAGATTCCAGCCCTTCGCAAGGATGAGTCCCAGCATCGCCAAAAAGGCAAAAAGCGCGGCGCCGCCGATCGCGGAGAAAATCTTGATTAAATCCTGACGCGATAATGATGTCGCGCTTTCATTTTTGACAATTTTCTTTAACGTCAGATGTAAAAAGACAAAAGCGGCGATGACGGCGATGAGGCTGATATATCCGAGTGCTTCCATGTTGATTACCTGTTTGAAAGAATAACATTATTGTTGTTATTCAACAACTCAATTGTTTTTCCTTTTTAGAATGTTCGCCAAATAGTGGCCGGTGTAGGAATCAGGGCAGGCGGCAATTTCTTCAGGAGTGCCCTGAGCGATAATCTGACCACCGGCATCGCCGCCATCTTTGCCGATGTCGATGATATGATCGGCCACTTTAATCACATCGAGATTATGTTCGATCACCAGCACGGTGTCCCCGTTATCGACGATTTTCTGCAAAACAGCAATAAGCCGTTTGACATCATCGGTGTGCAAACCGGTCGTCGGTTCGTCGAGAATATATAAGGTTTTGCCGGTCGGGCGACGCTGCAATTCAAAAGCCAATTTGACGCGCTGGGCTTCACCGCCGCTCAATGTCGTAGCCTGCTGGCCAAGTTTGATGTAACCTAAACCAACATCAAAAAGGGTCTGGAGTTTACGCCGGATTTTGGGGCGGTTTTCAAAAAATGACAATGAATCTTCGACGGTCATTTCGAGCACTTCAAAGATATTTTTTCCTTTATAGGTTACTTGTAAAGTCTCTTCGTTATAACGCTTGCCATTGCACGAATCGCAGCGCACATAGACATCGGGCAAAAAGTTCATCGGAATCCGCGTGACGCCGGCTCCCTGGCAGTTTTCGCAACGTCCGCCGATGACATTAAAAGAGAAACGACCTTTATCAAATCCTCGGGCACGCGCTTCAATCGTCTCGGCAAACAAGGCGCGAATGTCGTCAAATACTTTCGTATAGGTCGCCGGATTACTCCTGGGTGTGCGGCCGATGGGCTCTTGCGAAACATTGACGACCTTATCGATATTTTCTAAACCAAAAATATCATCGTGCTCACCCGGAAAATTGTCGACGCCATTAAGGCGTTTTTCAATCGCGCGATTAAGCGTCTGCGAGACGAGCGAAGATTTTCCGCTGCCAGAGACACCGGTGACGGCAATGAACTTACCTAAAGGAAAATCGACAGTAATATTTTTTAAGTTGTTGCAACGCGCTCCTTTGACAGTCACAAAGCGGCCATTGCCTTTTCTTCTTGCGGAGGGAACTTCGATTTTTTTGCGTCCCGAGAGATAATCGCCGGTGATCGATTTTTTGTTGTCGATAATAGCCCGAAGATTTCCTTGCGCGACTATGTAGCCGCCGTGAATACCGGCGCCGGGCCCGATATCGACAATATGATCGGCGGCGCGAATTGTCTCCTCGTCGTGTTCGACGACGATTAAGGAGTTGCCTAAATCGCGCATCGATTTAAGCGTCGCCAGCAATTTAGCATTATCTTTTTGATGAAGGCCGATACTCGGCTCATCAAGAACATATAAGACGCCGGAAAGGCGGCTGCCGATCTGCGTGGCCAGACGAATTCTCTGGGCTTCACCGCCGCTGAGCGTCATCGACATGCGCGAAAGAGTTAAATAATCGAGACCGACATCGCTTAAAAACTGCGTGCGATTGCGAATTTCTTTAATGACGAGCTGACCGATTTCTTTCTCGTTGGGCGTCAACACCTCATCGAGCTCAGCTATGTATTTAAGCAATTTTTTAATCGGCAAGGTCGTCACTTCATAAATATTGAGTTGATTGATGCGAACGGCGAGAACCTGATTATTCAACCGCGCTCCGTGGCACTCGGTGCATTCGCTGTCGCGCATATATATTTCGTAATAGTCGCGCATCATCGAGCTTGTCGTCTCGAGGTAGAGGCGATCTATTTTTGTTTTGATGCCCTCGATATGGCCGGAGCGATGATTTTTGTTGCCGCTGACGGATGTAATCACATAAGTAAAAGGTTTATCGCTTCCGTAAAAGACGATTTTCTTTTGATAATCGCTTAAGTTTTTAAAGGGTATGTTTAAATCGATTTTATATTGTTCGCATAAGTATTTAAACTCCTGCCAATCGATATTTTTACTGTAGACGACGTTTTTGTAATAGCGAATCGCGCCTTGCATGATTGATAAGTTATCATTCGGCACGAGCAAATCAAAAGCCGCCTCGCGATTAATGCCAAGTCCTTTGCATTTCGGACAGTAGCCAAGAGGAGCGTTAAATGAAAAGAGGCGCGGTTCGAGTTTCGGCACCGAAAAACCGCAGTATTTGCAGCTGTGATGCTGACTGAGGAGCCTCTCTTTTTTATCGGTCAATAAAGTAACGTAACCGTGCGACCAGTCCAAGGCTAGTTCAATCGCATCAAAAATGCGCGTCCGAATCTCGGTTTTTACAATTAGGCGATCGATGACGATATCAATTGTGTGGCGCTTATTCTTTTCTAATTCGGGCACTTCATCAATCCGTAAAAGCACGCCGTCAACGCGAAGTCTTTCAAACCCCTGCTGACGAATCTTAGCCAGCGTCTCGGCTTGCGTGCCTTTTTCATTGCGGACGAGCGGAGAGAGGATTTGCATCCGCGTACCTTCGTCGAAACTCAAGGCGACATCGACCATCTTGGATGGCGAGAAGGAGACGATCGGCTCATTATGTATCGGGCAGTAAGGAACGCCGATGCGGGCAAAAAGAAGGCGCAGATAGTCGTAGATTTCCGTCACGGTTCCCACCGTCGAACGGGGATTGTGCGAAGTTGTCTTTTGATCGATCGAGATGGCGGGTGACAAGCCTTCGATCGAATCGACATCGGGTTTATCGACATTTCCCAAAAACTGCCGGGCATAACTCGACAGGCTTTCGACATAACGGCGTTGTCCTTCGCTATAAATCGTGTCAAAGGCCAGTGTTGTTTTGCCGCTTCCGGAAAGGCCGGTGAAGACGACCAGAGCGTTTTTGGGGATTTCGAGATCAATGTTTTTAAGATTGTTCTCGCGGGCCCCTTTGACGAAAATAGTTTTTTGTTCCATGGCTTGCCTCAAAATATTATTTTAACATTTCTTACCCGCGCATACTAACAAGACACTAATAAATGGCAAAATTTTTTCCGGGAAAAACAGTTACTATTATTGTGGAAAAAGATAAAGGATAGATTATAATATTATTGCTTTACATGGCGGGACGTAGCGCAGCTTGGTAGCGCACTACCTTGGGGTGGTAGGGGTCGAGGGTTCAAATCCCTTCGTTCCGACCATTTTTTTATGCTCCTAAACAAGAAAAAACCCGACAAATCATGTGATTCATCGGGTTTTTGCATGTTTTTGACTACTTGAGATTAAAGTCCAAACTTCTTGACTTTTTCCCAGCGCTTTTTGGCATCTTCCGCCGATTTAGCAAGAAGAGCTTCGGCATGTTCAGGGTTGATATTAGGCAGCTGCGAGAAACGGGTTTCGTTCATCACGAAGTCTCTGAATTTGGTGAAATCGGGTTCTTTGCAGTCGAGCGTGAGGGCCGGCAAACCTTTGGCCTCATTGCGCGGATCATAGCGGAAGGTTGTGAAATAACCGCATTCGACGGCTGCCTTTTCGGCGCGAATCGAGTTGGTCATGCCACCCTTGATACCATGATTGACGCATGGCGAGTAGGCGATGATAAGCGATGGTCCGTCATAGCTCTCGGCTTCTTTGAGAGCTTGAATGGCTTTCATGGCGTTGGCGCCTAACGCAATCTGGGCGACATAGACATGACCGTACGTCATAGCTTGCAAGGCCAGGTTTTTCTTTGAGACGGATTTGCCGCTGGCGGTAAACTTGGCGATGGAACCGACTTGCGATGATTTTGAAGACTGACCGCCGGTGTTGGAATACACTTCGGTGTCGAGGACGAGGACGTTGACGTCATCGTTATTGGCGAGGACATGATCGAGACCGCCGTAGCCGATATCATAAGCCCAGCCGTCACCGCCGACGATCCAAACTGATTTGTCGACGAGGTCGCGTTCGTGGGCCAGGAGGCGTTTGACATTATCGTCTTTGCTGGCTTTGACAAGGCGGACGAGTTCGGGGACGATCTTGCGCGCTTCATCTCTGTTCTTGATGTTTTCAAGATACTTGCGGGCGATTTCTTTGAGTTCTTCTTCAACTAAATTGCTGGCAAGCGCTTCATCGAGAATTCTTGAGATTAAACTCAATTTATAATCGGTGGCGAGGCGCATGCCGAAACCGAATTCGGCATTATCTTCAAAGAGCGAATTGGCCCAGGCCACGCCTTCGCCATTTGCGTCTTTAACAAAGGGTGTAAGCGGAGTCGAACCACAGTAGATGGATGTACATCCCGTCGCATTGGCGATGAGCATATCACGGCCAAATAGTTGAGAGGCCAAGCGGTAATACGGCGTTTCACCGCAACCCGCGCATGCGCCGGAAACTTCCATGTAGGGCATCAGGAAACCGACGCCTTTGACAGTATTAAGCGGGAATTTATCACTTTTATAAGTCGTGTGTTTATATAGATAGTCAGCGCCTTCTTCCTGAGCGAACTGACCTTTGGCTTCAACCATCTCGAGGGCGATGCGTCCGGCTTTGTTGGCCAGACATTCGGCGACGCAGACGCCGCAGCCGACGCAGTTTTGCGTCGATACCTGAATGCGGAATTTGAGACCTTTGACACTCGGGCCGACGGCGTCGCGGACATCGTTTTTGACGATATCGGGAGCTTTGGCGAGTTCTTCCTCATTAATGAGGAAAGGACGGATGGTTGCGTGGGGGCAGACAAACGAGCAAGTGTTGCACTGAATGCAGTTTTCCTTAATCCAGTGCGGAACCATATCGGCGATGCTGCGCTTTTCTTTGAAGGTGATGTTATTATCCATCGTGCCATCGAGCAATTCGTGTTCGGTGAACTTGCTGACCGGAATCGTATCGCCGTCAAGGGAACCGACGACATCGACATAATTATCAAAATAGTCATCTCCGGTTTTGATATGGATGCGCTTATATGGCAGTTCAACCCATTTCGGATCGACTTTGACTTCGCGAAGTCCCTGGGTGCCGGCATCAATCGCGCGATTGTTCATATCGACGACATCCTGGCCTTTTTTGCCATAGGCCTTCAAGACGAGCTTTTTCATCCAGGTGACAGCCTTTTCATAAGGCATTATCGTCTGATTGAGATAAAAGAAGCTGGCCTGGAGAATCGTGTTGGTATGGCGTCCTAAACCGACTTCGCGGGCGATCTTGTTGGCGTCGATGACATAGAACTTGGCATTTTTCTTCGCTAACTGATGTTTGACGCGGTTAGGCATCATGGCGATGAGGGCTTCATCGCTCATATCGGTATTGAGAAGGAAAACACCGCCTTTTTTCAAATTCTTCAGCATGTCAAACTTCATGACATAAGTATCGAGTGAGCAGCTGATGAAATCGGCATTGCCGATAAAATAGGTCGAATGAATCGGGGATTTACCAAAGCGGAGGTGCGAACGCGTGACGCCGCCGGCTTTGCGCGAATCGTATTGGAAATATGCCTGAGCGTACTGGCCGGTCGCATCGCCGATAATCTTAATCGAGGATTTATTCGCCGAAACAGTGCCATCGCTTCCTAAACCGTAGAACAGGCAGGAGGTGTAGTCGGTAACCGGGTGAAAGTCTTCATCGACGGCCAGCGAGCGGTTGGTGACATCATCAACGATGCCGATAGTGAAATCATGGAATGGTTTACCTTTAAGCATATCATAGACGGCTTTAACATCGCGGGGCGGGACATCCTTGCTCGATAAGCCATAACGGCCGCCATAGACGGCGATATCGCGTCCTTCTTGGCGAAGGGCGGTCACGACATCGAGATAGAGGGGTTCGCCGGGGGCGCCGATTTCCTTGGTGCGATCCAAGACGGCAATGCGCTTGACGCTGTGGGGAATGACGCTGACGAGGTGTTTGGCCGAGAACGGGCGATAGAGATGAACTTTTACCAAGCCGACTTTTGCGCCGTTTTTGCGCAGTTCATCGATGACTTCGATTGTCGTTTCGGTGACTGAACCCATCGCGATGACGATATCTTCGGCTTGTTCATCACCGTAATATGTAAATGGCGCGTAATGACGTCCGGTTAATCTCGTCGCTTCTTTAAAATACTTTTCGGCATACTCGAGTACTTTCGCATAATGCGAGTTCTGGGCTTCGCGACCCTGAAAATAAATATCTTCGTTTTCTGCACCGCCGCGAGTGACGGGATGGGTGTGGGGATTTAATGCGCGAGCTTTAAACTTTTCGACTTTATCAAGCGGGAGGAGTTTTTTCCATTCGGCCTCATCGACTAGCTCGATGTTCTGAATTTCATGCGAGGTTCTGAAGCCATCGAAGAAATGGAGGACCGGGGCTTCGGCGTCAATGGCGATTAAATGGGCCAGAGGAGCCAGGTCGGCGACTTCCTGAACGCTGTGCGAAGACATGATGGTAATACCCGTCTGACGGACGGCGTAAATGTCCTGGTGATCGCCAAAAATAGAAAGGGCGCGCGTCGCGATGCTGCGCGCTGAGACGTGCAGGACGGCGGGTAATAACTCGCCGCACCATTTATAGATGTTGGGGACCATTAAAAGCAAGCCTTGGCTCGCTGTATAAGATGAAGCAAAGGCTCCGCCCTGCAAGGCACCGTGAACGGCCGCGGCCGCTCCGCCTTCAGACTGCATTTCGACAACTTTGCAGACACTACCAAAAAAGTTAATTTTGCCCTGAGAGGCATAGACATCGACCAATTCGGCCATGTTGGAACTCGGCGTGATCGGATAAATACCCGCCACTTCCGTAAAATTATAACTCGCCAGAGCGGCCGCCGTGTTGCCATCGACCGACAGAAACGTCTTTTTTATTGCCATAAATTTCTCCTTAAAAATACCTACTATATTGTATGTGGAAAACCATTTTCTTTCAAGATTATATAAATATGAAAAAGGAAGCCGGCTGTGATAGGGCTTCCATCTTCTTATTTTTTGGCTTTTTTGCTTTTGCGCTCGCTTAGCTCAAGCATCACGAGTTTTTTTAAGACGCGAAGATCGGCGTCATTAAGTTCCGCGCCGCGGTTAAAAAGACCGCTGCTTTCAAAAATATACTTCTTAAAAATAAAATCGTTAATCGATTCAAAGGCGGCAACTTCCTTTTTGGAGACTTGGACACGGGGTTGCCGCGTCTTCTTGCTTTCGTCGGCAAGTTTTGCTGCATAGTCTTCCATCGCTGGAAGGAGGGTGCGGACATCATAGGTGAAGTCCATATTGACGAGGGGATCAAAAAAGGAAAGGGTCCGGTTGATGACATCAGGAAAAAGGCCTAATTCCTTTGAAAGGTGCTCAGAAGTCAAGTACTTGCGCGGGCTTTTTTTGATGGCGGAAATGTACTTTCGCACATTGGTAAGAGTCGGTCCGTTCATATTAAATCTCCTTCACATTATTATATACTTTTAAAAAATAGATGGACAATAAAGAAAAAACCGCACAAGAGTGCGGCTTAATAGACATGGTACACCGTGCAGGGATCGAACCTGTGACCCGCTGATTAAGAGTCAGCTGCTCTACCATCTGAGCTAACGGTGCGTATAGCGATTTTAAGAGCGGCAGGGTTATTGGTCTTTTCCGAGATAAAAAGCGCGGATTTCTTCAATTTTAAGTGAGAGTCTTTTCAAACGCGAAAAGTGAATGACAAGAACGATTAGTCCGTAAACTAAAATTGTCGCGCCAACGGCAAGAAGAAAGAGGGCGACCCAAAACTCAAACGCCGTCGTCGATAGGGTGCGTACCAAGGCGTTTGCATCCGCAAGTTTATAAGCGAGGACGAAGAATAGCGTGCCGAGAATTAAGGAGATGATGCCAAGGATGATAAAAACCATGGCGGCATCGCTTTTCTCACGGGAAAAAGTTTCGTTTTTGTGCAAAGTTTGCACAAGTTTACGCGCTTCGTTATGCGTCAGTTCCGTCTTGCCGAAAAGCTCACCGCATTTTGGACAGGCATCTAATTCTTCTTTGGTTTCGTGACCGCAAAATCTGCAATAATACATATTATTTTCCTACCTTTGTAATTATATGAAATCTGCTGCGCTTAGTCAATTATAAGAATAATTGGTTTCGGCGTAGACGCAAAAAGAAAGGACTCGAGAACAAGTCGCGAATCCCTTGCAAATAATGGTGGAATAATTAGGCGGTGACCATTGTCGGAGCGACAATTTGATAATTGCCACTGTAGATACCGACAAAACCCGTCAAAGTGATGACATCGCTGACATCAACATCGGTAAACAGAGCGACCTGATCGGCAGCGACGTTTGTTTTATGAACGTAAACCTGGAACGATTTTGTTCCGGTTGAGACGGCGATTGTAATGCCCGAACGTCCTGTGCCTTTATCGGTTGCGGTCACGGTTCCGGTAAGATTAACAAGACGATTTAGATCAGCAAAAGTGATCGTCGTCGAATCGTTTAAGACGAGAGGGACAGGAACTTCAATCGTGCTTGATTCAAGAACTTCGATTTTATCGGGCTTAATTTCCATCAGACCGCTATAGATGTCGATGGTGCCGGTAACGCGGAAAATCGTGCTGGTAGATAAGTTTTCAGGAAGATC